>ERZ1027208.213-NODE-213-length-27296-cov-28.025550_pt1 | contig 27296 bp, 26 predicted proteins | sample MGYA00520867_ERZ1027208 | MGnify/ENA primary metagenome ERZ1027208 (study PRJEB33311, sample SAMEA4378413) | marine metagenome | biome: Marine biome; feature: Fjord; material: Water | collected 2014-07-20T08:00:00Z/2014-07-... | depth 75 m ...
AGAATGAATATAAATAAAGGACAAATGTAGTAGTCTTTTTCAATTAAACAAATAATATTTAGAATAATTCTTAATAAAAAAATTTAAGCAATTTAGACTCAATAATTTATAGTTTGTAATGGATTAAATTCAGTACAAATCTTCAAGTGGAATCTAAATTATTTGTTAAATCAAGACATTCTGCTAAAAATTTAATAGCTTTGTAAAATTAATGAAGAAGGTTTTTTATAAAATATCATCCGCTTGCTTAGCACTTATTGTGTTATTATCAACAGTATCTTTTACTGTTGATAGTCATTACTGTGGCGATACTTTAGTGGATACTTCTTTATTCGGTCACGCTGAAACCTGCGGTATGGAAGTTCAACAGCAATCGAATTCATCAGAGTGTGATATCTCCAAAAAAGGTTGTTGTAGTGATGAACAAGTGATTGTTGAAGGTCAAGATACTTTAAAAACGTCGTTCGACAAATTGGATAAAGACCAACAACTGTTTGTTGCTGCTTTTATCCACACCTATATAAATTTGTTTTTCGAATTTCAAGAAGATTTAAATTCATATAGAGATTATACACCTCCTCCCTTGGTCAGGGATATTCAAGTTTTAGACCAAACCTTCCTTATTTGATTTTTAAGTAATTAGAACTGTAGTCCTACATTAATTTGTTTTGGACCTTTGTGCTTGTTTGTCACTTTTTAAACAAGATTTATAATTACTTAATAATCATTTCTATGCTGAATAAAAGCATCAAATTTCTAATAGAGAATAAACTCGTCGCAGTTTTAATGCTCACCCTATTTATAGGTTGGGGCGTTGTAAACGCACCTTTTGGTTGGGACACCGGCTTTTTACCATCTAATCCTGTTGCTGTAGATGCTATTCCAGATATTGGGGAAAATCAACAAATTGTTTTTACCAAGTGGCAAGGTCGCTCACCACAAGATATTGAAGACCAAATTACCTATCCACTTACTACTTCGCTTCTGGGTATTCCTGGTGTAAAGACCATTCGTAGTTCCTCTATGTTTGGGTTTTCCAGTATCTATATCATCTTTGAAGAAGATATTGAATTCTATTGGTCACGTAGTCGGATTTTAGAGAAACTAAATTCACTGCCAGCCAACCTATTACCAGATGGCGTAAATCCATCTTTAGGACCCGATGCCACAGGTTTAGGTCAAATATATTGGTACACGTTAGAAGGGCGTGATGAAAAAGGAAATGTAACTGGAGGCTGGGATTTGCAGGAGCTGCGTAGTATTCAAGATTACTATGTAAAATACGGATTGTCCTCGGCAAGTGGTGTTTCAGAAGTTGCCTCTATTGGCGGTTATGTTCAGGAATACCAAGTTGATGTTGACCCTGAAAAAATGCGCCAATACAGTATTAGTTTAAGCGATGTTGTAAAAGCAGTAAAGGAAAGCAACCAAGATATTGGCGCGCAGACACTGGAAATAAATCAAGCAGAATATTTAGTTCGTGGTTTGGGTTATGTAAAATCTGTGGCTGATATTGAAAATGCAGTAGTTACTTCAGAAAATTTTACTTCTATACGAATCAAGGATATCGCAAAAGTAAATTTAGGACCACAGACCAGACGCGGTATTCTGGATAAGGAAGGTGCCGAAGTTGTGGGTGGTGTCGTTGTGGCTCGTTACGGTGCAAACCCAATGGAAGTCATTAATAACGTCAAAGATCAAATAGCTGAACTTTCAACAGGACTACCAAGCAAAGTTTTAGCTGACGGTCGCACTTCACAGGTAACTATTGTCCCATTTTATGACCGAACAGAACTCATTCAAGAAACACTTCATACGCTTAATGAAGCTCTTACACTTGAAATCTTAATTACCATTTTGGTCATCATCGTGATGGTGTTCAACCTGCGCGCATCTATTCTTATTTCAGGATTATTACCTGTTGCCGTATTAATGGTATTTATTGCGATGAAACTATTCAATGTAGATGCAAATATTGTTGCCTTATCAGGTATTGCTATAGCCATTGGTACAATGGTGGATGTAGGCGTCATACTTGCCGAAAATATGATTCGGCATTTGGAAGATGAAAAATTACGCTTTAAAGAAAGTGGAATAGAATACACAACAAATGAAATTGTCTATAATGCTACTGCTGAGGTTTCAGGAGCTATTTTAACAGCTGTACTCACAACTATTATAAGCTTCATACCAGTATTTACATTGATAGGTGCTGAAGGCAAACTATTTAGACCACTGGCATTTACTAAAACAATGGCACTTTCTGCGGCCTTGGTTATTGCTCTTTTCTTGATACCACCATTTGCCGCATTCTTGTTTAGGAAAACGAATATTAGAGAACGTTCTAAATATATTCTCAACGGTTTGCTTATTATTCTTGGCATCACTGCCATTGTTTACGGCTATTGGTTAGGGCTTATCTTAATAGCTTATGGCGTTGTTGCGCTCTTGAGCGTAAGAGATATTATAACAACTAAAAGAGCTAATTTATTTCACATAATTATTTCCTGCATTGCTATTGTGTTCTTGCTTGCTGAATATTGGCGACCGCTCGGTTTTGATCGGAGCATCTTAATGAACTTGATTTTTGTAGCGATTATCTGTTTTGGGTTACTGGGTGTGTTTTCAATTTTCCAAAGGTATTATGACAATATATTACGCTGGGCACTTCAAAACCGACTACTGTTTTTAATCATTCCAACAACGGTGTTTATTTTAGGAGTGGTTATAATGCGAAATACTGGTAAAGAATTTATGCCATCGCTCAACGAAGGTTCATTTCTTTTAATGCCTACTTCTTTACCACATTCTGGTGTAGAAGAAAATAAGCGTGTACTGCAACAACTCGATATGGCGGTTGCCACGATTCCAGAAATAGAAACAGTAGTAGGAAAATCAGGTCGAACAGAATCCGCGCTCGACCCTGCACCACTATCGATGTATGAAAATATGATTCAGTATAAATCTGAATATATGCGGAATGAATCTGGAGAGCGCCAACGTTATAAAATGAATGATGACGGATTGTTTGTATTGAAAAATGAAAAATTCATCATCAACCCAAATAACGAAATCAGTGACGATGCAAACTACGAAGCATCTCAGCTTAAAACAAACGCAACTAATGAAGATTTAATTCCAGATGATGATGGGGAATACTACCGTAACTGGAGACCAGAAATAGTCAGTCCTGATGATATTTGGAATGAAATAGTTAAGGTCACTAAATTCCCTGGAGTTACCTCTGCACCGAAACTACAACCTATCGAGACAAGATTGGTAATGCTTCAAACTGGAATGCGAGCACCGATGGGCATCAAAGTGAAAGGGCCTGATTTAAAAACCATTGAAGCTTTTGGTTTGCAATTGGAAGGTCTTTTGAAACAAGCCGAAGGTGTAAAAGAACAAGCTGTTTTTGCAGACCGTATTGTAGGTAAACCCTATTTGTTAATTGATATTAAAAGAGAGCAATTGGCGCGGTACGGAATTTCAATTATGGATGTTCAAGAAGTACTTCAAGTCGCCGTTGGTGGTATGCCACTTACCCAAACAGTAGAAGGTCGCGAGCGTTATGGGGTTCGTGTTCGCTACCCAAGAGAGTTGCGTGGCAACCCAGAAGACCTTAAAAAGATTTATGTACCTGTGGAAAAAGGAAGTCCTGTTCCTTTAGGCGAGTTGGTGGATATTCGCTATGAACAAGGACCGCAAGTAATTAAAAGTGAAGACACCTTCCTTGTGGGGTATGTACTTTTTGATAAGCTAGATGGTTTTGCCGAGGTAGATGTGGTTGAAAATGCGCAGGCTTTGTTTAAAAAGAAAATTGAGGCTGGCGAGTTGATCGTTCCTAAAGGAATCAGTTACAAATTTACAGGTACCTACGAAAATCAATTACGGGCAGAGAAAACACTTTCTGTTGTAGTGCCGCTCGCACTTGTAATCATTTTCTTGATTCTATATTTCCAGTTCAAATCAGTCAGCACATCGCTTATGGTATTTTCAGGAATTACTATAGCCTTTGCTGGTGGTTTCATTATGATTTGGTTATACGGCCAAGATTGGTTCTTCAATTTTAATCTTTTCGGGGAAAATATGCGAGACCTGTTCAATATGAAAACCATTAATTTAAGTGTGGCGGTTTGGGTAGGCTTTATTGCACTTTTCGGCATTGCTACAGATGATGGCGTGGTAATGGCAACCTATCTCACACAGTCCTTCGATAGAGAAAATCCAACGGACAAAAAGGGAATTCGACAGGCAACGCTTGAAGCTGCCGGCAAGAGAATACGCCCTTGTTTAATGACAACGGTAACTACCATTCTGGCACTATTACCCATCCTCACATCCACAGGAAAAGGAAGTGATATAATGATACCTATGGCAATCCCAATTTTTGGTGGAATGATTATCGATATTACCTCTTATTTCTTATTACCAGTGCTATTTAGCTGGAAGAAAGAATATCAATTAAAACGAGCTACAAAATGAGATATATAATTTTAATAGGACTTGTTTTTTTCGCTTTCGCGGAAGTAAATGCACAAGATTTAGCTTCCTATATTCAGGAAGCTGAAAAGAACAATCCTGAAATTCAGGCTTTTGAACTGCGCTATAATATAGCTGAAGAAAAGGTAAATGAAGTTGACTGGTTACCAAATACAGAGATTGGCGTAGGCTACTTTATAAGTGAACCAGAAACCCGAACAGGAGCACAACGTGCACGTTTTTCAGTAAAACAAATGCTGCCGTGGTTTGGAACCATATCAGCAAGGGAAAATTATGCTTCATCAATGGCTGAAGCCCAATTTGTGGAAGTGACCATCGCAAAACGAAAGCTTGCGCTTTCCGTTTCCCAATTCTATTACCAGTTGTATGAAATTAGGGCAAAGCAGGAAGTACTTGATGAAAATATAGCACTCTTGCAGACCTATGAACGACTTGCACTAACTTCCGTAGAAGTTGGAAAAGCATCTGCTGTTGATGTACTGCGATTGCAGATTCGACAAAACGAACTGCAACAAGAGAAAGATGTTTTGATTCAGCAAGACAAGGGTATTCAAGCAGCGATAAACGGTTTGCTAAACAGGGAATATGATAAAGATGCGTTAGTGGTTTCTTATTTGGAATTTCCAAAAGAGGACAATTTTTATAGCTACGAGGCCTTGTCTGTAAACCCAGAATTGCTCAAATATGATAAGCTTTACGAATCAGTCGCTCAATCGGAACTTTTGAATCAACGAGAGGCCTTGCCAATGATAGGTTTTGGATTGGATTATGTGCCTGTATCAGAACGTCCTGATATGAATTTTTCCGATAATGGGAAAGACATCGTGATGCCAATGGTTTCAATTACCATTCCCATTTTTAATAATCGATATAAGTCAATTTCAAAACAAAATGAATTGCGTAAACAGGAAATACAATCCCAAAAAGATGAAAGGTTGAACGTGTTAGTGGCTGAATTATCAAAGGCAATTTCTCAACGCAATCAGTCGCGAATTAAATTCAACACACAAGAGAAAAACCTGAAACAAGCTGAAGATGCGGAAGAAATCCTCATTAAAAATTATGAAACGGGAACTATTGATTTTAATGATGTGCTGGACATTCAGGAATTGCAATTGAAGTTTCAAATGGGACAGATTGAAACAACAAAACTTTATTATGTTCAAACCGCTCTCATAAATTATTTAACGAATTAATTCCAGGGCATCATTCAATAAATCAAAATTAAAAAGAACACAAATTTATAATCTTGACAAAACTCTTAAAATGAAAACAATAAAAATTATTACGCTATTACTTTTTACAACTTCAATTTTTGCCCAAGTAGGCACAAACGGAAATGATAGAAAGGAAGATGGGCGACCTGTTAAGGAGTATAACCTTACCATTGAAGAAAACGAAATGACACTTGGAGGTGTTACTGCCAATGCAATGACCATCAATGGAGGTATCCCTGGGCCTGTTTTGGAATTTAATGAAGGAGACCTTGCTATAATCAACGTAACCAATAAAATGGATGAAGAAACTTCAGTGCATTGGCACGGATTGATACTTCCCAATTTTTACGACGGGGTTCCATATTTAACTACCCCACCGATTGAGCCAGGAACAACCTTCCAATACAGGATTCCAATCAACCAATCGGGAACATATTGGTACCATTCCCACACAATGCTACAAGAACAAAAAGGTGTTTATGGGTCTATTATCATTCATCCAAAAGAGAAAACCTTGGAATATGATAAAGATTTAGTCGTGGTATTATCAGATTGGACCAATGAAAAACCAATGAATGTATTACGAAACCTTAAAAGAGGTAACGAGTGGTATCAAGTTAAAAAAGGCACAGCAGTGCCATTAAGTAGAGTCATTTCAGAAGGTGCCTTTGGTGCTCAACTTAAATTTTGGAGAGACCGTATGGAAGGAGCTGATATTGCAGACATTTATTATCCCGCATTTTTGTCCAACGGTAAAAAACTGGCAGAGTATCCAGAATTTACGGCTGGCGAAAAAGTAAGGCTTCGCTTTATCAACGCATCGGCTTCTACCTATTATTGGATGGACTTTGGCGGAGGTAACCCAATGTTGGTTTCCAGTGATGGTGTTGATGTGCAACCCGTTTCCAAAAGCAGATTTCTCTTTGGCATAGCCGAAACGTATGATGTAATTGTAACTATTCCAGAAGGAACTATTGAAATTACCGCAACCGCTCAAGATGGTTCAGGTCATACCTCTATACAGTTAGGTAATGGCACTCTTTACCCAGCCAAAAGAATTGATAGACCTGATAAGGTAGCGATGATGAAGCAAATGGCAAAAATGGATATGAAAATGGGAGCACCTGCAATGGTGGGAAACAAGAAGAAGAATACACCCGAAGTTTTAATGCAGAAGTACGGAATGAAGATGAATATGAAGGACGGCGAGATGAAAATGGGGATGAACGATAAGATGTCGATGAAAGATGGCAAAATGAATGACCAAATGGATATGAAGATGGATGATACAATGGGAATGAAAAAAGACTCGATGTCAATGAGCCATAATGGAGCATCAAATAAAATGGAAGGTCATATGCACAATATGCCAATGATGCAGAAGGATTCTACTTCTTTTGATTATGAGGAGCGAAAGACATACTTCAACTATGATTTTTTAGAGGCAAAAGAAAAAACTGAATTTAAAGCAGATTTACCAGTAAATGAAGTGTTGCTTAACCTAACTGGTAATATGAATCGCTATGTATGGAGTATGAATGGGGTGCCATTATCAGAAACCGATAAGATAAATATAAAAGGAGGCGAGGTAACCAGAATTACATTAAATAACCTGACTATGATGCACCATCCAATGCACTTGCACGGTCATTACTTCAGGGTCATCAATGAAAAAGGAGAACGCTCACCATTAAAGCATACAGTGAACGTACCACCAATGCAGAAAGTTATTATTGAATTTTATAACGAAGAGTATGGCGATTGGTTCTTTCATTGTCACGTATTGTACCATATGATGGGTGGTATGGCAAGAGTGTTTAGTTACGATACCCCAAGGGATGATAGAATGAAAGATTATCCAGTACAGAAACTTATCGATGAGACAGACCATTATTATTCGTGGGGATTGGCTCGTGCAGGTTCAAATTTTAATGAACTCTTTTTAACGTCGAGCAATATCCGAAATGAATTTGGTTTGAGAGCAGAGTTCGATTACGACCAAAATCTTGAAGCCGAAATAAGTTATAATAGGTATCTGAACGATTGGGTACGTGTTTATGCAGGAGTTAATACCGAAACGTCAACACCAGATTCTTACGATACATTTAATACCGTAGGATTGGTTGGTGTAAAATATTTTACGCCTTATAGATTTAATGTAGATGTGAGTATGGACCATCAGCTACGCCCAAGAATACGTTTGGACAGAGAATTATTGATTTTTCCAAGAATTTTTCTGGAAGGCGAATACGAATACAGAGCAGATTTTGGATGGGTCAATGATTTAGAGAATAATAAATCATTTGAAAGCGAAACACAATGGTTGGTAGGGGTTGCATACATTCTTTCGCGCAATTTTTCAATCCAAGCTAACTACAATAACCGATATGGATTGGGTGGTGGACTATTAGCAAGATTTTAAACAACTAAAAATTAAAAAGATGAACTATTATTTTAATAAAACAATCAATGGAACCTTCGAAGAGGTCATCGAGAAAGTGACACAAGGATTAAAGGAAGAAGGTTTTGGAATCCTTACAGAAATTGATGTAACAGAAACACTAAAGAAAAAACTGGATATAGACTTTAAAAAGTATTGGATACTCGGAGCTTGTAATCCGCCCTATGCACATAAAGCTTTGCAAGCAGAAGATAAAATTGGAACGATGTTGCCCTGCAATGTCATAGTACAGGAAATCGAAGCAGGTATCATTGAAGTTGCGGCCGTAAACCCAATGGCATCAATGCAAGCTGTAAAAAATAAAAAATTGAATGAGGTAGCCAGCGAAATAACTGCAATGTTGGAAAACGTCATTGAAAAGTTATAATACACTATAAAAAGGCAGTAATAATAATTAATAAATACAAACTTAAATTAAAACAAAATGAGCAAATTAAAATCAACATTAGGTATAGTTGCGATAGCATTTATAACCTTAACAGTAATGTCTTGTAAAGACAACAACAAAGAACAAAATAGCACTGATGGAGACCATTCAGAAATGAACCACGATAACAGTGATGGTCATCACGATGGCGAAAAGAAGGAAATGGCAATGAACGGAGATAGTAATGCACAAGCGGTATTAAATGATTATTTCAACTTAAAGAATGCCTTGGTGGGAGATGATAATGGCAAAGCCAAAGAACTTGGGGCAACCCTCGCAACATCCTTAAGAAATTTTGACGCCGCACAATATACCGATACCCAGCAATCGGAATTAAAGGATATTGTTGAGGATGCAGTTGAACACGCAGAACACATTTCAGAAAGTGATATAGCACACCAGCGCGAACATTTTAAAGTTTTAAGTAAAGATGTAATAGATATGGTTGCTATAACAGGAGCAGAGATGAAGCTTTACGAGCAGTTTTGCCCTATGTATGATGGCGGTACAGCTTGGCTAAGTACTAAAGAGGAAGTGCGCAATCCATACTATGGTAGTCAAATGTTAAAATGCGGCAAAGTACAACGTGAAATTAACTAAATGAAAATTGTAAAGATTATAGCAATAATACTACTGGTAGCGTTCGTGGGAATTCAATTTATTCCCACTACACGCAATCAAAGTGATACTGTACCGTCAACTGATTTTATGCTGGTCAATAATGTACCAGAAACTATTCAAAAAAAGTTACAGGTATCCTGCTATGATTGCCACAGCAATAATACTCAATACCCTTGGTATAATAAGATTCAACCTGTTGCTTGGTTTTTGGAAGACCATATTAAAGAAGGAAAAGCTGAACTTAATTTCAACGAATGGGATTCATTATCCAGCCGAAGAAAAGCAAGTAAGTTAAGGTCTATTATCAAGCAGATTGAAAATGGCGAAATGCCTTTGGATTCTTACACTTTGATACATAGTGAAGCAACATTTACAGAAGCTGAAGCAGAAGAGTTAATCAATTTTATCACACAATTAAAAGATAGTTTATAAATAATAATTTAAAAGTAATTAAAATGAAAAATTTACAAATGAGTATTGCAGCAATGCTATTGTTAGCAGTTTCTTTTACCAATGCACAGGAAAAAGAAAAAATGAACCACGATCACGGAGATATGAAAATGGACCATAGCAAAATGATGAATAAAAATAGTGACGCAAAAGCAGAAGCTATATTAAGTGATTACTTTAATTTGAAAGATGCTTTGGTAGCTGATGACACCAAAAAAGCGGCACAATCAGGCACTAAACTGGTAGTCTCTCTTAGAGCATTTGATATGGATAGTTATACAAAAGAACAACAAAAAGAGCTTGCTGATATCATAGAAGATGCTGCCGAGCACGCAGAACATATTTCTGAAAGTGCCATAGACCACCAACGCGAGCACTTTAAAACGTTAAGTAAGGATATTACTGATATGGTAGCTATTACAGGTACAAAAAGCACGTTATACGAGCAATTTTGCCCAATGTATGATAAAGGTAGTGCTTGGTTAAGTACAAGTAACGAAGTTAGAAACCCGTATTACGGAAGCAAAATGCTTAAATGTGGAAAAGTTCAAAAGACTATTCAATAGATATTGCTTTGTTTAAAAAAACTTTTCAATGTTCTGGTTTATTAGTTAACAGAAGGTTGTAAAATGATAAAGATATCTGAATAGTTTTTAAGTCCTGTCCTGGGAAGGAAAAACAATGTTGATGGTTAGTGTTAGTTCCTTCCCTAGTCAGGCACAACGAATTTTGAAAAAGAAAAGTTGATTTGGTTAATAGCAGCCTGCACAAGGGAGAGGGATTAAACCCTTAAAATAATAACATCTCTCTTCCTATGTCAGGCAATTAAAAATTTATGATGAAGAGAAGTTTAGTGAAGAGTACTTGATTGTGAGGGGTAAACATTTTGGTTGGTTTATTGGTTAATAAAGGTTGCCTCTCATTTTCAAGTATTATTTAAAGGATTTTGCATATAAAAAAGGATGATATAACAATGAAAGAGTGTTGCAAAGACGGGTGTCAAAATACAACTGAAAAGTCTGTAATTAGAAAATGGTTCAATTACATAATATATACCATACTAATCTTAATAGTTGGTGGTGCTTTGGCGCTTCAATTATTTAGTTAAGGAAATAAATTGAAAATGACTAAAGTGAACACAATAGAAAAATCTGAAAGAATTGGCTTTTACAAGCAACTGTTTAAAAAGGTATTGCTTACTGCAAGTATAGTGATTGCTCTATCGTTAAGTTATATACTATGGGTAGGTGTAGATTCCGCCAGCCAATTTTTACCCTTTATAATTGTTGGTTTGGCTTTGGTCAAAACCATTTTTATCGTAAGGCTCACTTTTATACAGTTAAGTAAAATAATAGGCGAAAGTCATCAGCTAACCCACGTTCTTACTTTATTTGGGGTATTGATTATTTTGATTGTCCTTTCGTTTTCAGCAGATTATCACGCTTTATATACTTTGAACCCTGAAAATTTTAAATCGAGTACAGTGCTCAATGGCTCATTTTCATTACAGTTTTTTGAGTTTTTATATTTCAGCTTAATTACTTTTTCATCGGTTGGCTTCGGAGATATTGTACCATTGAATATTGCAGGTAAACTATTGGTAATGATGGAAGTTTTCTTGAGCTTTTTGGTATTGGTATTTGGTATTGCAAACATTAATAGAATTCACGTTAACAAATAACCCCTTTAAAAATATAAATATGAAAGTACTTAAAATTATTACACTCGTAACTGTTCTCATTTCAACAGTCAGCATTACCAATGCACAGAATGATAAAGATTCTAAAGATAAAGAAGATGTTATCGCAGTAATGAAAGCTTACAAAGATGCACTACAAAACTTAACGACCGAGGGGACATTTGAACTATTTACAGAAGATTCAAAAGTATTTGAATCTGGTGGTGTAGAAGGCTCGTATGCGCACTATATAGAACACCATTTGGGGCCTGAGTTGGGGCATTTCAAAAAATTTGAATTTTCAGATTATGAAATTGATGCGGAAGTAGATTTGCCTTATGCATTTACTACTGAAACCTACATCTACACTATCGTGCTCAATCCAGATGAAAAAGGCGAAAGTAGAACGATAAAGAAAAAAGGAGTAGCGACGTCTATCTTAAAAAAGATGGATGGTAAATGGAAGATTATTAAAACACATTCTTCGTCAAGAAATGTAAAATAAAATTTTATGAAAGCACATATCTCTTTTAGTATTTTGTTTGGCACACTTCTTTTAATGGCTTGTAATCAAGAAAAAAAAGAAACCAAAACGAATTTGGAAAACTCAAAAACGGAAACTACATCGCAGTCACCAAAAAAATCATTAAGTCCACATACGTTAACGATGGCTATGATAGGCGATGCTCACATCCATATAGATTACTCATCCCCAGGAGTCCGCGACCGTATTGTTTTTGGCGGTTTACTTCCTTACGATGCTGTTTGGCAAGCTGGTGCACATATGGCAACTTGGATAGAAACAAACGAAGATTTAAGTATGGATGGAAAAAAATTGAAAGCAGGAAAATATGGTTTTTTTGTAATTCCTAATAAGGATGAATGGACGATTATTTTCAACACAAATTGGGATCAACACGGAAAAGACGAATATGACGAAAAAGATGACGTTTTACGATTTAATGTAATACCAAAAATTTCCGAGGATATTCAGGAGCATTTAGAATATAAAATAACCAAGACCAATAATACATCAGGCACTATTAGTATGAGTTGGGAAAAGGTTGCCATTGATTTTCCATTTGAAGTAACTAAATAATGGTTAAAAGAAAGACAGCTTTAAAAATTAGAAAAGCACACCGTTACTTGGGTATCTTTTTAGGTATCCAGTTCTTGATGTGGACCATTAGCGGAATGTATTTCAGCTGGACGGATATTGATGAAATACACGGAGACCAATTTAAGAAAGAAGAACCTAAAAAGGAATCTTTCAACAATTTGTTGGCTACGAATAAACTAAAAAAAGAGCAACCCATTCAAACTTTGGAATTACTGGAAATAGCTGGTAAACCTTATTATTGGATTAATGAGACCACACTTTTCAACGCAAGTACTGGAGATATAAAAAATGGTATTACTAGAGATGAAGCAAAACAAGTGGCTACTAGATATATGTTATCAGACCTCAAAATATCAGGTATTGAACTTATTGATGAAGTTGGAGACCATCACGAATATCGTGGTCGTCCACTTCCGGCGTATGAAATTTCGTATGAAACACCTCAAAATTTAAAGGCCTACGTGGCCATTGAAAATGGCGCATTTCAAACGGTAAGACACAGGGATTGGCGTTGGTTCGATTTCCTTTGGATGACACACACTATGGATTATCAAGGTAGAGACAATTTTAACACATTAGTATTGCGAGGGTTTTCACTATTAGGGTTGATTACTGTATTAAGTGGTTTTTTACTTTGGTACACGTCATCCCCAACCATTAGAAAAATAATTAAAAAGAAACGAAAATAAGTAACACTAAAATCAATATATAATGGAAAATTCAAATCAAAATTCAAAAAAAAACAATTACACAAAATTTGTAGGTATGCTGGCGGCATCATTTGTGGCAATGTACATTACAATGTACCTAAACTCTTATCAATTAGATCACGTCTATTTTAGCCTTACTCGTTTTTATATGAGTTGCTTGGGTATTGCTGCTATGGCCATTATAATGTTTGTGGCGATGCGTAATATGTACCAAAACAAAAAGAAGAATATCGCCATTGTTTTGGGTAGCATTGTGCTATTTGTTGGTGCATTAGGATTGGTACGCGATCAGAAGTCAACGGTAGGAGACATATTGTGGATGAAAGCAATGATACCTCACCACTCTATTGCGATTTTAACAAGTGAGCGTGCTGATATCCAAGATCCAGAAGTTAAAAAGTTAGCTGAAGATATTATCAAGGCACAAGAAAAGGAAATTGCAGAAATGAAAGCAATGATAAAACGATTGGAAAATAACAAATAAATAAAATTAAAATGAATAAAAACATCATTTATATAAGTGTTGCCTTGATTGTTGGCCTGTTAGGCGGCTTTCTACTATTCGGTGGAGGTTCTGCGGACAAGGCAACAAATAATGCGAAAGACACCCACGACCATTCAGAAGAAATTGCTTCTAATCAAATGTGGACGTGTTCTATGCATCCACAGATTATGCAACCAGAACCTGGGGATTGTCCCATTTGTGGAATGGATTTAATTCCAGCCGAATCTGGTGCAGATGGTCTCAATGCCAATGAAATAAAAATGACCGATAACGCAATGGCACTGGCCAATATCCAAACATCACTTGTAGGAAAAGGACAAATGGGAAATAATTCCCTTAAATTATCTGGTAAGATAAAAGCTAATGAAGAGTCAAATGCCGTACAGGTTACATATTTTGGAGGAAGAATAGAAAAACTGTACGTTAATTCTACAGGAGAACGTGTTGGAGCAGGACAACGCTTGGCAACTATTTATTCGCCAGAATTGGTTGCTGCACAGCAAGAACTGCTTACCGCTTCATCCTTAAAAGAATCGCAACCAGAATTGTATAAGGCTGTTAGGAACAAACTTAAACTTTGGAAACTTTCCGAAAAGCAAATCAACGCCATAGAAACTGCTGGGAAAGTGCAAGAAAACTTTCCGGTTTTTGCAACCGTTTCAGGAACGGTAACAATGAAAATGGTAGAAGAAGGGGATTATTTAAAGCAAGGACAACCCTTATATAAAATTGCGAATCTCAATACAGTATGGGCAGAATTTGATGCTTATGAAAATCAAATTGCATCCCTAAAAGAAGGGCAAACTATTAAAGTGACCACAAATGCTTATCGCAATGAGGTTTTTGATGCAAAAGTCTCATTCATCGACCCCTTATTAAATTCTGCAACTAGAACGGTGGTTGTAAGAGCGGTCTTGCAAAATAAGAAAGACCTCTTTAAACCGGGAATGTTTGTGGAAGGTATAATTGAGGGTACGCAAACAAGCACCGAGAATACCGTTTCCGTACCGTCAACCGCTGTTATGTGGACGGGAGAACGCTCTGTAGTCTATGTCAAAACAAACCCTAATGAAGCTATTTTTGAAATGAGGGAAGTTTTATTGGGCAATGCCAATGGCGATAGTTATACCATTCTTGAAGGTTTAAAGAATGGAGATGAAGTCGTAACTAACGGAACGTTTACCGTAGATGCCGCTGCACAATTACAGGGAAAAAAAAGTATGATGAATGCATCTGGTGGTAAAACAATGACAGGCCACGAAGGGCATTTGGGAATGCAAGAAGATAATTCTGGAGAAAATACAAATGAAGCCAACCATTCTCAAATGAAAGAAAGGATTGAAGTTTCAAACAAATTTCAGAATCAGTTAAAACAGGTTTTTGATGATTATATCCTTTTAAAAGATGCTTTGGTAAATGATGATGCCAAGGGCGCTCAACAGGCAGGAAAACAAATAAACCAATCTTTGAAAAAAGTGGATATGAAATTATTATCTGATAAAAAGGCGCATAACCATTGGATGACCATTCAAAAGGAACTAAAATCATCTGCAAATGCTATTGAGAACAGTTCAGACATAGCAGCACAAAGAGGGCATTTCAAGCATCTTTCGGCACATATGATAAGTGGTGTACAGCTTTTTGGGGTCAACCAAAATGTATATATCCAGTTTTGCCCAATGGCCAATAACAATAAAGGTGCCTATTGGATAAGTTTGGAAGAAGAAGTGCTAAATCCATATTATGGAGAGGCTATGTTAACCTGTGGAGAGGTAAAAGCAACTTTAAAATAAAACGAATTACGGATTAATCAAGTAATCTACATAAGGCCAAAAAATAATCTTGGTTTTATAATGGCGAACGATAATGAGTGAAAGCAGAAGAAATAGACGAAAAAATGAAAGGAAGAAGCATCAACCTAAAAGTAATATCACAAAAAAAGATAAAATTATAGCTTTTGTTGTGATAGTATTGATTTTTGTAATTGCTGCGATAGCTGCTGTTTACTATTCTCTACACAAATCTGGGTTAACCTTGTTTTAAAGACAAGTATTATATGAGAGAGATTATCTATATTAAAAATATGGTCTGCCCAAGATGTATCTCGGCAGTATCCAATATTTTAAAACAACTTGAAATATCCTATGCTTCTATTAAATTGGGAGAAGTTAAATTAGTGTCAACATTAAATGCAAACACCAAAAAAGAGCTTTCCGAAGCCCTTCAAAATTCAGGTTTCAGTTTGATTGACGACCGTAAAAGTCAACTTATTGAGCAAATGAAAACTTTGGTTGTTGAGAAAATACATCATTCCAACGACGAAACCGATTTAAAATGGGCAGATATTATAAGTGGTGAACTTAATTTGGATTACAAATATTTAAGTTCCCTATTCTCGTCAGTAGAAAGCATCACGTTTGAGCAATATATCATCAACCAAAAAATTGAACGTATAAAAGAACTCATAGTTTACGATGAACTAACCTTAAGTGAAATAGCTTTTCAACTACATTATAGTAGCGTTGCATATTTAAGCAATCAGTTCAAGAAAATTACTGGGATGACACCATCACAGTTTAAGAAATCGATGGGCAAAAACCGAAAATCCTTGGATGAGATTTAAATTTAATAAAAGAAATAAATGCTAAAATCAATATTTGAAATAACCCAAATGGATTGCCCTTCGGAAGAAAATCTAATCCGAATGAAATTGGATGGGGTTTCGAGTATAGCGAATCTCGATTTTGATATTACTAACCGAAAACTGACCGTTTTTCACAAAGGTCAAATTGATGAAATAGAACAATCAATTTTACAACTTAATTTAGGCGGAAAATTACTCACAACAGAAGAAACAGACCAAATCGAATTCAAAGAACATAAAAACCAAAAGAAATTACTCTGGACGGTTCTCGGAATAAACTTTGCTTTCTTTGTTATTGAAATGGCAACAGGACTGATTTCTGAATCAATGGGACTTGTTGCCGATAGTTTAGATATGCTAGCAGACAGTTTCGTTTATGGAATTAGCTTATTTGCAATAGGTGGCACATTAATCAAAAAGAAAAGAATAGCTAAAATTGCAGGATATTTTCAAATACTACTTGCTACAATAGGATTTTTGGAAGTTTTAAGGCGTTTTTTCGGAGCGGAAAAACTTCCCGACTTTTCCACAATGATTATCGTTTCGATATTTGCACTTATAGCAAACGGAATTTGTCTTTACATTTTGCAAAAGTCAAAGAGTAAAGATGAGGCACATATGAAAGCAAGTATGATTTTTACTTCAAATGATGTAATTATAAATACAGGTGTAATTATTGCTGGACTTTTAGTTTACTGGTTGAATTCCAATAAACCAGATTTGATTATAGGAACGATTGTCTTTGTTTTAGTAATTCAAGGTGCTTTAAGAATATTAAATTTGAGTAAATAAACATATTAAATTCAGATATTCTTTTAATCAGCAAATTCTACAAATCATTCAGCATATAATGTAACACATTAAAGTCCTTTAATCCTGAAATTTGCAGTGTACAAATAAGAATGGGTTTATGGAGACAATCAACATATTTGAAACCGAAAAAAAGAATGTTAAACAGGGAATAAAAGAATCATTCCCAGTTATAGGTATGACCTGCGCATCTTGCGCAGCAAGCGTTGAATCCGTTTTAAAACACACAGATGGCGTATTTGATGCTAGCGTAAACTTTGCGAGCAGTTCTGTTCTTGTAGAGTACGACAAAGAGTTGAGTCCTAATCAACTTCAAAATGCACTTCGCGAAGTTGGTTATGACATAATCATTGATGCGGAGAATCCTTCAGCAGTACAACAAGAACTACAGCAAAAACATTATCAAGACATAAAAAACCGTACTATCTGGTCGGCCATACTTACCCTTCCCATTTTTGTATTAGGAATGTTTTTTATGCAATGGGAACCAGGTAAGTGGATTTCTTTGGTGTTGACTTTTCCAATTCTTTTTTGGTTCGGTCGTAGCTTTTTCATCAATGCTTTCAAGCAAGCCAAACACGGTAAATCAAATATGGATACGCTTGTAGCCTTGAGTACAGGAATCGCTTTTCTGTTTAGTGTGTTCAACACTTTTTTTCCTGAATTTTGGTTGAATCGTGGTATCGAGCCTCACGTTTATTATGAGGCGGCAACGGTAATTATAACCTTTATTTCCTTGGGGAAACTATTGGAGGAAAAGGCAAAGTCAAATACATCTTCAGCCATTAAAAAATTAATGGGACTACAGCCTAAAACGTTGAAAATTATTGAGAATGGTGAAGAAAAGGAAATTCCTATTTCGTCTGTTCAAGTAGGTCAGACCATTTTAGTGCGTCCGGGAGAAAAGATTCCTGTGGATGGAGAAGTATCTAAAGGAAGCTCGTATGTAGATGAAAGTATGATTACGGGAGAACCTGTTCCTGTTGAAAAAATAAAAGATGAAAAGGTATTCGCTGGTACCGTTAATCAAAAAGGAAGTTTTCAATTTACCGCTGAAAAAGTAGGTGGAGAAACCCTGCTTTCCCAAATCATTAAAATGGTTCAGCAAGCGCAAGGGAGTAAGGCACCCGTTCAAAAACTGGTCGATAAGATTGCCGGTATTTTCGTTCCTGTGGTATTGGGTATTTCCATTGTAACCTTCATTGTCTGGATGTCTTTAGGAGGCGATAATGCCTTTTCACAAGCCTTATTGACCTCTGTAGCAGTATTGGTAATCGCCTGTCCTTGTGCTTTGGGATTGGCAACACCTACCGCCATTATGGTGGGAATTGGTAAAGGCGCAGAAAATAATATCCTTATAAAGGATGCCGAAAGTTTAGAACTCGGTCATAAAGTGAATGCTGTCATTCTTGATAAAACAGGTACAATTACAGAAGGAAAACCTTTAGTAACTGATATATTTTGGAAGGATAAACTCGAAGATATCAACGAATACAAAAAAGTTCTTCTAGCTATTGAAGCACAATCAGAACACCCTTTGGCGGAAGCTGTAGTCAATCACTTAAAAGATGAAAATATTGAAAAAGCTGAAATTGCTTCTTTTGAAAGTATTACAGGAAAAGGTGTGAAAGCTCAAACAGAAAATGGTTCACCATACTATGTTGGAAACCATAAACTAATGCTTGAGAAAAATATTCAAATCGATGCTTCCTTGATGCAAACAGCAGAAAGTCTCGAAGAGCAAGCGAAAACCGTCATTTTCTTTGGCAATGAAAAACAAGTGCTGGCGATACTCGCCATTGCAGACAAGATTAAGGAAACTTCAAAAATGGCCATAGCAACACTTCAAGAACGAGGCATTGAGGTCTATATGCTTACTGGAGATAACAATAAAACCGCATCTGCTGTCGCAAAACAAGTAGGAATAACAAATTACCAAGGAGAAGTGATGCCTTCGGACAAAGCGGCTTTTGTCGAAAAATTACAGGCGGACGGAAAGATAGTAGCAATGGTGGGCGATGGTATCAACGATTCGCACGCCCTGGCGCAAGCCAATGTGAGTATTGCTATGGGCAAAGGTTCGGATATCGCAATGGATGTAGCAAAAATGACCTTGATAACATCAGATTTACAATCTATCCCAAAAGCATTGGAACTATCAAAAAGAACCGTGTTGGGCATACGTCAGAACTTATTCTGGGCATTTATTTACAACATTATTGGCATTCCAATTGCAGCGGGAGTTCTTTATCCTGTAAATGGGTTTTTGTTGGATCCGATGATTGCAGGTGCAGCAATGGCATTCAGTAGTGTATCCGTAGTTGCAAATAGCTTAAGACTTAAACGAGTAAAACTTTAATAATAAATAAATTCAATACTATGAAAACTTTAAAATTTAAAACAAATATCAATTGTGGTGGGTGCGTATCAAAAGTCACCCCTTTTTTAAACAAACAAGAAGGTGTAGAAAGTTGGGAAGTAGATACCTCTAATCCTGATAAAATCCTAACCATTGAAAGCGATGGTGTAACCGAAGAAGATGTAAAGGCGACTTTGCAAAAAGTGGGATTTAAGGCCGAACCTGTAGATTAATACGTTTTTAATATGGCTTATATTTTTATTTCGGTTGTGATTGTTCTTTTTGCTGTTCATTTTTATAGAAAAGCAAAACGTCATAGTGTAAAGCCATTTCCAGAACATTGGCATAAATTATTGACGGATAATGTGCTGTTTTATAGAAATCTATCAAAAGACGCACAGCTAATTTTTCAGCAAAAAATGATGCTATTTTTAAGTGAGGTCTATATCGATGCTGTGCAGTTTGAACTGGAAGAGTTGGATAAGGTTTTAATTGCAGCAAGTGCCGTCATTCCAGTTTTTGGCTTCAAGGAATGGCACTACACAAATTTAAGTGGCATCCTTTTATATCCTGATAATTTTAATGAGGATATGCAATTTAGCAGTAAGGATAACTCACGGAATATTGGTGGAATAGTTGGAAATGGAAGGTTCGAGAAACAGATGATACTTTCCAAGAAAGCATTGTACCACGGCTTTAAAAATACAACCGATAAAAGCAATACTGGCATACACGAATTTGTGCATCTTATTGATAAGCTGGATGATAGTACAGATGGAGTTCCAGAGCGATTATTAGAACATCAATATGCATTACCTTGGTTGAATTTAATTCATAAGGAAATGGAAGCCATAAACGACAATCATTCTGATATCCGAAAATATGGAGGTACAAATCAAGCTGAATTTTTTGCAGTAGCTTCAGAATATTTCTTCGAGCGTCCAGACTTACTCAAAAAGAAACATCCTGACCTATATAAAATGTTGGTAAAATGTTTCAATCAAAAATTAGCGGATCCAATTTAAATTTAATTCCTAATTTAGGAAAAACTAAATTTTTAATTGGAAAAGATAAAGAACAGATATTTTGTTGTTACAGATAGGTTTAGCATATTCAAAATATCCGCTAATTGATTTTTTTATCCCTTCAAAAATTTACCACGCTATCTAATGCGTCATCTGCATCTCTATGCATAAAGTTAGATTGATAATTTATTGTAGTGGTAATCGATGAATGTCTGTATAATTTTTGGAGCATATTAATTGGGATTTTATCTTCCGATATATTCCCAAATGTATGTCTAGCAATATGCATAGTTACTTTTTTTGATATTTTGGCTTTATCAGCTACCGTTACCAAATATTTATTGAATTTCTTATTAGCGGTTTTTGTTTTAGCATAAACATCTTTAGCATTTTTTAAATCGGCTTTTTTCATTTCAGGAAATATAAAGTCCTCTTCGCTCTGCTTGTCATTTATGTAATCTTTCAAAATTGGAAAAACTTTATCTGGAATTTTTAAGGATAACAGTTTTGAATTCTTGTTCATTCGATAGTGAAGTCTATTGTCAAAAATGTCGTTCCAACGAATTTTTAATATATCAGCTACACGGATGCCAGCAAAGTAAAAACTGAAAAGCCAGAGATTTCTAGCGTGAGTTTCATTCTTGGTAAGATTATCAACTGACTCTAGCTCTATGACTTCATTTCGAGTAAGACCTATTTTTTCAGTTTCAGGGAACTTAATTCGTATTTTATCCGAACCGAATGGGTAAAGTTTTCTATCTACGATACCCAATTTTATGGCCCTATTATAGATAGTTCTAATCACAATAAGATTATTTACTATCGACCTTTCTGATAGGTTGTGTTTTGTACGGAGGTAGGTTTTAAATTTCTTTAGAAAATTTTCATCAATTTCTTGAAAGGTTAGCTGCTTTGACGTGGTAAATTTTAAAACGTGATTAATTCTTGCTTTATCTGTTGAAAGCCTAGACAGCTTTTCGTTTGCTTCTAAATCATCAAGAAAGTCTTGTGCCACTTCAAAAAAAGTAACTGATTCCGAAGAAGCATAAAGTTTCTCTTTTATTTGATTTGCCGATATATCCTTTTTGCTCGACTGCAAATCAATCAGCATTTTATTTGCCTCAGACAGTTTGGTACTAAGCAAACCGTTTAACCTATCTGAGTAAGGATGTGATTTTCTAACTCTAATATTTTTCACATCCCAATCATTTGGGTCAATATTATGACCTATATAATGATAATTTGAGCGACGGTTTTTTGTGATACGAATACAAAGAGGACAATGTCCTTCTTTATTAGGCTTTTTCCGAAGTACTATTTTTGCATTTGATGACATATCTTAAATATTAGGATATAAAGATAATCATTTCGGTACAACATAGGTACAACAAATTATGATTTTAAACGATATCAATTGATATTATATAAAATTAAATATTTGCTAGTCAGTTGATTATAATATAACTTATGGAAATTTAGTAGTAAATACGCTGGATTCAAAATCCAGTTCTTCGGAGTGCGGGTTCGATTCCCGCCTTGAGTACAAAAACCTTAACAATTGTTGAGGTTTTTTTGTTTTCAAAAAGATTTATTTAAATTTTTGAATAATTTGATAGATTTATTAGAGAATAGGTTAATGTAGGTTACATTAAAGGACAAATCAGAATTATTTGATTTGTCCTTTTTTATTCCCTTTCAAACTTTTGTTAATTCTAGCTATCTTAAAAAGTATCGGATACATAGCTTCGGATTTGATTTTCTTCAAATTGAAAATTATTTTTTTTTCATTAATAAACCTTAGGCAAATCCGAATTTTATTAAAGCTTAATGAGTTGCTCTATTGTTGCCATTATATTGGGTTTAAAAGCTATATCCATAGGTGTGTTATTCTAATTTACCTATTAATCCCCAACCATTTGCCTTTTCTATCACTACACAATGAAGAGTGTTTTTTCCTTTTATAAGTGGCAACATTAATGTGTTTGAATTTATGTCCATATGTCCAGAATATTGAATTCCTTTGGATCTGAAGGCGTTATTCCCTTTAAATATAGATTGACCATTTAGGTACACAATTATTTTATCGCTATAATCAAATGAAAATTGCTTCCATTGGTTCTTCTCTGATTCTATTGTGCTAAGGGCTATTATATAAGCTTCTTCATTATTTTCAAAATTTCCTGAAGAAGGCTTTTCTATATATTTGGAAATAGGAAGAAGACCAGATTGTTCTGTTGTAACAAGAACATATTTCTCTTTTGAAAATGCGTTAAAATTCAATTCTTCTTCGACGAAGGGAAATGCTTCGGTTATCTCCCATTTTGATATTATAGTACTAGGCACTAGCTCTTTCTTATTTGAATGAAGTTCTGTTGGGACATCTTTGTTTGTGTATCTAAAATTTGAAAATCGATTATTGAACAAAGAAAATAGTCCTATATCTCCTACTTGTTGACCTGACCTTAGATTATCTATGATAAGAACCTTTTCATCATTAACAAACACATTAGCCTTGTTGGTATTTACTTCAATACGTAAAGTGTTCCATCCTTCATTTTTAAAAGAAACTTTAGCCTGATACTCTTTATACAATTGCCAAGTTAACTCATCATTATAGGTTGGAGCATATTGAATGGCATCTGGTTGATTTGTTTTATGAAGTCTCATATATACCTCTTCCATTGTGTTTGCTTGTTTTCTAAACACAATACCTGCAAAGCTTCTTGCTGTATTGGCATATACATCGACTTCTATTATTCCATTTGAAAACTGATGATTTTTTATAATGGCTTTTCCGTTTAAAAGTAGTATTTTTTTGTTGTCAAATACTTCAAAATTAGCCTCTTTAGGTATTGTCCAATTAGACAAATTCATATCGACTTTTGTTGTTTTTTGAGAAAATGATAGTTGTGATATACAAGCTATGACTAAGAGGTAATAAAATGATTGCTGTTTCATATTTTTTTAATTGTTTTTGTAATAATTGATAATGAACTTAATTTTATCAGCTTCATTAGAGGCTATTTGGATGTCTGGAATAATTCCTGTTTTATTATATCCGTTTGCAGGTATGTTTTTATGGTAGGTACTCGTAGGATATCCAAAGAAAATATTTTGATTTCCACTTTCTAACCTTATTATGTTCACACTTGTGTAATCAATAACGCCTCCTGTTGTGCTTCCAAATGTTTTTACTTTATTACTCGCCCCTTTTGAGTGCAATATGAATGATTCTGCGGCACTCATAGTGCCATTATCTGTTAAAATGGCGACGTTCTCAATTTTTGATTCAAAATGCGGAAATTGCTTATCTGGATATTTTGGGCCATCAATTATATTTCCAATATTATTTTGAATGCTCTCCACAATAGGTTGATAGGTTTCAGGGCTATTTTTAGCTAGTCTTTCAAAGTATTCCTGAGTACTCTTTGACGCAAGCACCAATCCTTGACTTCCCTTAAGAGTATGGGTTGCATAGGTATCTAAAAAAGAAAAATATATAGCATTACCTCCAGTATTCCCTCTAATGTCAATGATGAGGTTAGTTGTATTGCTCAATAAGTCAATGTTATCAGTAATAACTTTAATGAATTTTGTATAGTCAGCTAAAAATGATGGAATTGAGAATAATGTGTTTTTGTCGTCTAATTTTTTGATGACAGGAAGGTTGATTTCTTCTTTATTGATGATGCTTGCTTCCCTATTGGATAAAGAGCCTAATTTCTTCCAATAAGTGCCGCCTGTCAAGACTAGTAAAGTGTTTTCTTTATATATGTTTCCTTCTACAAACCTTGGTGCATAGTTGTACGAATAATAAGTACCATTAAATCCTTTATTAGAAGCTTCAAATTGTGCTTTTAATTCTCCGGGTTCAACAGTTTTTAATTTTGAACTTAAAATATAGGCATTGTAATAACCATCATCTTTGATGATTCCTATTTCAGATGTTCCATCTGTCCATTTACCAATAATGTCAATGCGGTTGTTGTTTTTAGCTCTGTTTTTTTCAAACGTAAGTGCTTTGAGTATACTGTTTACATCTACTAAATTGTTTTTGATGTTTTTTTCGTAATGGATCCTTTCTTTTTCTGAATATTTTGGTTGCTCATAGACAAATACATGTCCATCTTGAAAATATTCTAGAAAGTTCTGTAAAAATTTTGAGCAATCTTTTGGTTGAATGTCTACTAGTTTCCTTTTGAATTCCTCTTTTCTTTTGTCATATTCCAAGTTTTTTTTCGAAATACGCATTTGAGCTAAACCAATATAATTATATTCAATCTTTTCTGTTAAATCATCATATACAAGCCTACAATTGCAGTCGCTCTCCTGTGAAAACATAATAAAAGTAGACAGCGTAAGAATTACAGCGAATGCTACATTTTTCATATTTATATTTTTCATAATCCGGTGTTGTTATTTTGATTTAAGACTCTTTTGCTTAATTTTTTTATTTGCTCTTTAAATTCAATTCTATTTTTCTTTCCACTGGTAGCTTTCATATCTTGATTTCCAATCTTTAAGGCCATTCGTCTCAAAAAAATCTTGTATGAGTTCTGCATACTTATTTTCTGATTTTAGTAATTTAAAAGTATGGTCGTCATTTGCTATAAACAAGGTGCTATTCTCTAATAAAGCATCCATATAAATAGAAGAGCGATAGTCTGCTATGTGATCATATCTTCCAGATAGAATAAACACTTCCCCTTTATATTTGCTAAACGACTCTTTATTAAAACTCTGGAAAATAGGGAAGGCATATTTGTTATTAAGTTCTATTATGGGATACGCTATATTGTAACTGTTCTCTAAATCAGGATAAAAATTTCTTTCAATATTTTTCCAATCCTCTAACAGAGGGTAAATGAATTCAGTTAACCTTACCCTAATTGGAATACCCGCTTCAGAATTCAATAATCCTTTTATCGCATCAATTTGGTACTCCATCTTTAATTTATTTACAAAGGTTGTATCTCTCGCATTTAGATGAGTAATTAATTCGGAACGTTTATTATTTAATTCCGATAATTTAACAAAGAAATTTTGACGTTGAAAAAGAGTTGCCACTAATTTTCTGTCAAAGAAACTCTCTGCTAATACATTTTCTAGTTTGGTTTTGTCCAATTTGTTCATGGATATATAATCTCTTTGAAAATTATCATGTATGATGCCCAGTTTATTTTCAATTACCGGATTAGCGCTTGATCCTAAAAACACTTTTTTTACTCTAGAATTAGGAAAAATTGACAGGTATTCAGTTATAAGAAAAGCGCCTCCAGATTGACCATATAGATAGATGTCTTCTTGGTCTTTTAGAATTTCAGTTATTAATAAATTAAGATCATTAGCAAATTGATATGATTGAAAAATTAAATACGCTTTTCTCCAATCAATTACTCCTTTTTTAATGACTTCATATTGGTGCATCAAATCTTGATTGCTTCCTCTAGTAATTAATCCTAGAACATTAATGTTTTTACCAAATAACTCATATTGAATTTTCTTTATTCTTCCTTTTCTTACGTAAAACTGTTGTGCATCTGATACCACTATTACAGTAGGTAGTTTTGGATTGTATGTCTCTCCAAATTCATATTCCAATTTAAAAAGTCCTCTTTGAGGATTTCTATAATCGATGGGAGCTTCTATAGTTTGCGAAAACAATTGTATGTATGAGAGTAGAAATAATAATTTGAATATAAGTGTTTTCATAGGGATTGACTTTCTGTTAATTAGTATAGTATCAATTAAGCGAATGACTAGATAATAGATTGTGACGTCCTTCATGATGTTCTAATACATAGTGCATCCGAGCTATTTGGTCTTTAGTAAACATATTCATCGACTCGTCATATGACCAATTCATATAATTACTTACGTTAACTGTCTGTCCGTCGCATCCAACAAAAGGTGTATTGTAAACAGGTATATCAACCGCAGGAGTATCATCACAAAAATCATTATTATCACAATCGCCTCCTCCCCAAGTGTGTAGCAAGCCTAAATAATGTCCCATTTCGTGCGTTAAGGTTCTTCCTAAACGTGCGTGACAATCAATGTCCGATTCTCCAAAATGCATCCAGTTTATTAAAATACCGTCTGCATCTCCTAATTGCGGAATTAATAAAAATTGAGTTCCGGGTAAATCAGTTTCTGGTCCAGTAGAAGAACCCAATACCAGACATTGTGCTGCTTCAGGTAAAGGCGTAGTCCAGATATTGATGTAGTTATTAGTATCCCAATAACCGTATTGGGCATAGTGGTTTTGATTGTAGCCTAAATCAGGAACATTTAATGGGTTTTCATTGATACGATTGATGCCATTTATAGGATTTCCATTCGGATCCTTTTTTGCTAAAACGAACTCAATTTTAGAATCTTCACTATCAGGACGGTTATTATATCCTCTAGTGCCACCTTTTCTCCTAAAATCTTCATTAAGTATTTCAATTTGTCTCTCAATACGTTCTGATGAAAGGTTTGGGCCTTCACCAATCATTTCTCCTTGATGGATTATATGAACTACAACAGGAAGTTGATAAACTTTATCTTCTGGATTAGAGATATAATGATTGTCATCATTAGTACAAGAACAAAACAATATGCATAATACAAGAGTAATTTTTAAATTTTTATATTGAAAAAAAGAGATATGGATATTATTCATCGCTATAATTTTTTTATTGTTTATAATAAATGCTATGTATAAACATTATATATAATTCATTTTTATTTTCTAAAATAGACATAGCCTCCATAGACAGCA
>ERZ1027208.215-NODE-215-length-26946-cov-41.741921_pt1 | contig 26946 bp, 14 predicted proteins | sample MGYA00520867_ERZ1027208 | MGnify/ENA primary metagenome ERZ1027208 (study PRJEB33311, sample SAMEA4378413) | marine metagenome | biome: Marine biome; feature: Fjord; material: Water | collected 2014-07-20T08:00:00Z/2014-07-... | depth 75 m ...
GATATCTCTATTTATCTTTTAGTATTTTTGCAAAAAAAAAAGAGCTAAAATGAATTCATTTAAAGTATCTATACAAGAAACATCAAACGATTCAATCATAAAATTTGAATTAAATCAATTTATAACGCAACATCAGAGTTTTGAATTTAATAATATTGATGAAGCTAAATCGTCACCAATAGCACAACAATTATTCTACTTACCTTTTGTAAAAAAGGTCTATATTTCTAGTAATTTTATTGCTATTGAACGCTACAGCATTGTTGAATGGAAAGATGTGCAAACAGAAGTTGCCGAGCAAATTGAGGACTATTTAAACAATGGAGGTATTGCAGTTGAAGAAAGCGCTTCTAGCAAAAAAGTACCTATTACCGTTTATGCTGAAAGCACTCCAAATCCTTCTGTTTTAAAATTTGTTGCCAACAAAAAACTTGTGACTGCACATTACGAGTTTACAAGCATCGATAACGCTAAATTGTCTCCTTTAGCAACTGAGTTATTTCATTTTCCGTTTGTTAAAAGCGTTTTCTTGGATGAAAATTATGTATCTATAACAAAATACGATGTTGCAGAATGGAATGACATCACCAACGAACTCCGTGAGTTTATAAGAACATACATAGAAAACGGAAAAGAAATAGTGTCTGCAAACGCATCTGAAGTATTGGAAAAAACATCAGAAAAAGTTGATGAGCATTTTGAAACACTTGACGATACTTCTAAAGAAATAATTAATATTCTTGAAGAATATATCAAGCCTGCTGTTGCAAGTGATGGAGGAAATATTGAGTTTCAATCGTATGATGAAAACACCAAAACAGTAAAAGTGCTTTTACAAGGTGCTTGTAGTGGCTGTCCATCTTCAACTTTCACTTTAAAAAATGGTATTGAAAATATGTTAAAAGAAATGCTTGCTGGTAAAGTAAATACTGTAGAAGCTATTAATGGGTAATTTCACCTTTTAAAAGAGCCTTTTTATCTTACACTAAAAATCATTTCTTTTATAAACTTAAAAACTCTGCTCAAATATTTGTAATTTTAGATTAAATAATAAATTAACTTAAAACAAACATTATGGCAGTATTAAAAGTTATTGAAGTATTATCTAATTCAGATATAAGCTGGGAAGACGCTACTAAAAAAGCAGTGCAACAAGCATCAAAAAGTGTAAAAAATATTCGTTCTGTTTATGTAAAAGAACAAAGCGCTATTGTTAAAGATGATGAAGTAACAGAATTTAGAGTAAACATTAAACTTACTTTTGAAGTAAAATAAATATTATAAAAACATTACAAAAAACCTGAACTTTCGTTCAGGTTTTTTTTATCGTTTTAATGTAAAATGCCCTTTTACTTCAAAATTAATGGTACCCTTTACAACTTTAGCTAAAAACCAATAATCGTTTGAAGGCATTGGATTACCATTATATGTTCCGTCCCAACCTAATGATGTATGTGATAATGTTGTAAGCAATTTACCATAGCGATCAAAAACATATACTATTGTTCCTGGTAATTGGTCTACACCAGTTATATGCCACGTATCAAAGAACCCATCTCCATTTGGTGTTACAAATTGGGGAGCATCAATAATAACTATGTCTTGTGTTGCAGGATAACAACCATTTAAATCTATAACAGTTACAGTATGTAAACCAATTGGCGCATTTGTAAAAACATTTGATTCTTGTGGTTCATTATCATCTAACTGAAAGACATAATCGCCAATTCCTGTTGTTTCTATTGTAATGGTATGTGGATCTGAAAAATCTGGTGTTACGGTAAAATCAATTTGCGCTGCTTCAGATTCTATAACATTAAAATTTGAAGTTGTTACACAGTTATTGACTGAAGTTACAGCTACAGAATACGAACCTATTTGATCGATTTCTATAACTGAACTCGTCTCTCCTGTTGACCATAAATAAGAATCTGTTGGCTCATTAGTTTCTGCGGTAACTGTAAGTGGTAAGTTATCTAAACAAATAACTTGATCAGTGATTTCAACAAAAGGTTTTCTATAAATTATTGTGGAAAAACTTGTTGTAGAAAAGCAATTTGTAATGTTATTTTCCACTCTAATGTAAAACGTTTGCCCGTTTTCAGATTCATAATTCAAATCTGAAATAGCATTTGTATTAGCGATTGCTTCAGCTTCAGTTTCATAATAAGAAACAGTAAAATCATTTGGATTTTGACTACCCAATACTATCGCTGTTTGTTGTGATAAATCAAAAACCAACAAACTGTCAAAATCATCATCACAATCTTCTAAATTTTGAATACTATTTGCAATTGGCAACGGATCAACCTGTATTGTAAAAGAACTAATATTAAAACAATTAGTGTCTGAAAATTCAGCTCTAACAAAAACAACATCATTGATGGTTGAGTAATTATAATCTGTATTTAAAGGACTTTGATTTAATTGAGCCTCGTTAAGCGTTTCATGAAAGCTGACAATAACATTTGCTTGTGTACCAATTAAAGATGTTAGCGTTTCGTTTAAATCATAACTGTTGCTTTGATCCTCACAAGTATTAAAAACAGTAATGTTTGCTATGTCCGGAGGCAAATTCACAATTAATTCAATTGGGACAGAAACACTACAAGCTGGATTAGAATCTGGGTTTTCAATTTCAATATATACCGTTTGTGGGTTTGACGTATTGGTGTAATTTGTTGGACTTGAAATAGGGTTTATTTGTGCAATTAAATCATCTTCACTTTCATAATATGTTATAACAACATTATCTTGTCTTATTGTTAGTACTTCAAATTCGGCTACCGTTAAATCGAAAGCTGCAAAGCCGTCTGTATTTGTATCACAAACTTGTAATGCTGATGCTGAATTAACCAATGGAACTTGAACAATATTTAGCTCAAAAGTGGCAATCCCTTGGCAATATGTACCATTATCTACATTGACAAATAAGGGTTGAGGATTTATGGTGTTTGTAAAAACATCTGGCAGAGCGTTAGCTTGGTTTTCTGCATCTTCTTGTGTTAAATGAAACGTTACAGTTAATGCTTCAGGGCTATTTAAAACAACTTCATCTCTGATATCATTTAAATTAAATGTTTCTATACCATCATTAGAAATATCATCACAAACATTAACATCTAAAGGTGCATTAAACAAAGGTTCTGAACCAACTTCCATTATAAAAGAAGATGTTCCAAAGCAGCTAGTGTCTGTTAGGTTTTCAACTCTTACATAAATGGTTTGTATTGGCGATGTGTTATTATAAATTGTGTTCTTATCTAAAATGCTTACTCTATTTATAGCATCATTTTCGTCTTCAAAATACAATACTTCTTTTCCTGTTTGTCCGTTTAATATTTCTTCATCTTTATCAGAAAGCAAGAAATCTGCTACTTGATTACCATCTGTTTCACAATTTTGAAAATTTGAAATAGGAATAAATTCTGGAAGTGTGTTTACAATAATAGCAATAGGAACCAAAGCGTAACAACCATTGGAATCAAAAGAAACTTTTGCAATCACTGTAGATGTTTCAGCATTGTAAGACGTACTGTTTGCTATTTCATTGGTTTCATTATCTGCATCTGTTTCTGATGGAAAAAATGAAAATGTTACACCAGAATCGCTATTTATCTCTGAGATTTTTGAAGTCAAATCCAATATTGAAAAACCATCTTGATCATCATCACAAATCACAAAATCTGACGGTGATATGGTTGCTGGTGCAGGAAGCACTTCAATACTTATAGGCTGAATATCATAACAACCCGTAGAAGCATCAATAACTCTTACATAAAGAATTGTTGGGTTTACTGTATTGTTATAAAAAGGTGGGAGAATATTTTCTCTTAATTGTGCATCAGTTTCGGTTTCATAATATTCTACAATAGGATTGGTTACCCCTTCGTTTAAAACTGAATTAAAGCTTGCTAAATCTATTGATGTAAACGTATCATCATTAGTGTCACAATATGTTAATGGATCTAAATTTTGAATCGTTACTGAAGCATTTACATTAAGGTCTATCTGCGTTGTATTATCACAATCTGAGTTTTCAATCAGTAAAAATAATGTTTGAAAATTGTTGTTTACAATATAAGGTGTTGTATCGTCAATAGGATTTGAAGCTGCATTTAAATCTTCTTCCGTTTCATAATAAGTGATTACTATATCTGGTAAGCCGTTAGCAATAACAGTTGTTATGTCTATAAGGTTAAAAGTAGCTGCTCCATCATCTGGCGCTGTATCGCAAGCACCAAAATTTCTAATATTCGTTCCTGTTTCCAGTATGTTAGCGTGTAATTCTATTGCTACAATTTCAAAACAGCTATTATCATTGTTTTCAACTCTTATGTAAACCGTTTGTAAATCTGGCGTGGTATTTTCATAAGTTGTAGGATTTGCAATAGGATTAGCATCGTTTTGAGCATCTTCCAGCGATAAATGAAACGATGTTGTTACATTAGTCAATCCTTGTAAAACATCGGCTAAAACACTTGTTAGATCAAATGTTTCAAAACCATCATCATCTTGTTCACAAGCATTTATTTGTTGTAATGTTGAATTAACATCTGGGCTTTCTAATATTTCTACCATTACAGATGAGTAAGCAACGCATCCTGTATTTACATTAATAACCCTAATAAACAACTGCTCATTTGGATTGGAAGGCGTATATGGTGACGCAATTGCATTTGCTCCTGCTTCTGCATCTATTTGCGAGTAATGGTAGCTTACACTTAAATTAGAATTGTTATTTGTAATTTCATTATCATAATCCGTTAAAAAAACGGAACCATTTCCATTATCACAGATTTCTACTGACTCTGGATCTATAATAGTTGGAAAAGAATTAACCACTAAATTAAATGTTGAAACATAAATACAGCCACTATTTGTATCATAAGCACGAACAAATATTGTTTGTGGATTTAATGCATTAGTAACCGTTGAAAATGCATTAGTATTATCACTTGCATTTTGAAAAGAACCATGATAACTTATTGTGTAAGCTGAAGCTGGTAAAGCTGCTAATATTTCAGTGTTTTTTGTTGTTAAATCAAATTGCTCACTGCCATCATTACTGCTATCGTCACACAATTCAAAATCTGTAACTGCTGGACCTGTTTGTATCGAATTAAGCGTAATTACAATCTCATCTTCAAAAGTACAGTCGGTATCATTTAAAGGCACTGTTATTTCAACTTTGTAAGTTCCAGAAGCATCTACAAACAAAGTGCTTGTTGTTTCTCCAACAATTTCAGCATCGTTTAAATACCAAACATAAGAGGCTTGTGGATTATTTGTATTTGCATTTAGTGTTGTAGAGGCATCACAAGTAGAAATATCTTCACCTAAACTAACGGTATTAGTAAAGCTATTTCCTTCTATAAAAACAGCTGAGTCAAAGTTCCTATCGGTTTGATCTGCAATGATTAATTTTATTTTGTATTGTACATTAGGTGTTATTGTTGCAGAAGCAGACATAACTGTTGTACGGCCATTAAAGTTGGTGTCCCCAATATTGTAACCTTCAAAATATTCTTCGTTTTCTGGATCACAAAAACCAACTATTTCATCGTGAATGGTATTTGTGTTTACAGGAATTGATGTTCCTGGAATAACTGCAATATTTAGATAAGGATTACTTGTTCCAGCTTCTTTTATTAAAAATGCAAAACCATCAGAATAATTACAAGGATAGTCTACAAAATACTCTTCGGAAGCCAGTATGTAATTAAACTGTATGACATCTGAGGCTGAAATAAAATCAAATGAAATAGAAGTTGCATTTAACGTATTGCTAATACCAAGTGCATTTTCTAAATCTATATCTGTTTGCCAGTTATTATCACCTTCGTTTAAAGGGTTATCATTAAAAACATTTCCTGCTGAATTTACATCACCAGAAGATAATACTATACCATTTTCAAAAGGAAAATTTGAATTGCTTTTTTCAAAATAACCAAAGCTTGAAAGATTATTAATACTTCCGTTTACTGAAGAATCTATATTAGAAACTTGAACACAACCTTGTACCAAACTACTTTCAATGAGTTGGTTTAAGGGTTGAGAATCGTCAATCGATATCTGTTGTGAATAAATAAACTGTGCAAAAACACCTATTATTATCACAAAAAAACGTTTTAAAAAAATGTTCAGGGATCGTAATTTCAAAATTTCAATTTTTCCCAACGCTTGAAAAAAGTCGGATTAACTGTGCGAAATTAACGTTTTTTAGTTGAAATGCAAATATATTAGACCAAATACATCGCTTTTTTATTTATTCAAGTAAACCCAACCTGTCAGTGTTTGATAGTTTTCATCATTAAGCTTAAGAACATAAAAGTACGTTCCTGTTGGCACAATATGCCCTTTATTAATACCTTGGTTAGCAATCCCATACCATTTTGAGGTGTCATCACCTATAAATATCAACGTTCCGTAACGATTATAAATTAATAGCTCGTGATTTTCAAAAATGGTATATAATCCTTGAATATTAAAATAGTCATTAAATCCATCATCGTTAGGCGAAAAACCTTGAGGTATGTATGGTGGGCAGTTTTCTGTCAGTAAATCAAATTGAAAAATGTCATAACAAACAGAAGTTTCAGCTTTCACAAAAATGGTTTGAGGTGTTTGAAATGATTCGTAATTGTATAGAACTATTATTTGATTTGCATCTTCTAGTAAATCTTCATGAGAGTTATAAAAAGCGAAACTGTTATAATCTTCGTTTTCTATTTGATTTAAAATTTCATTCAAGTCAAAAGTGGCAGTATTATAACCTATGTCACAATTCAACAGAGGTATTAAATCAAAAGTTTCAGGTAGCGGAATCAATGTGATTACTTCTTGAAAAGAGTTATTGGTTTCTGAAATCTCTGTTACAATTCCATCTTGCAAACCATTATCATCCACATTTATTGTTAGAATAAACTCCTCTGGAATATCATTCGGAATATTTAATGAAATGCTTCCGATTTCTGAAGCATTAATATCAAGAACATTATTAGTTGAAGCTTGTCCAATTAACACATCATTTGCATAAAAAGCAATTGGAGTATTTGCTGGTAATGGATCTGTACTGTTATTATTAAAAACCGTGTATTCAAATTCAACTATTCGATTACCACATTCAACGAAATAGCCATCTAAAGCTATTGTAGCATCTGGCAATTGGCTATTTAATACAGTAATAACATTATTTATCATTACAAAATCTTGTCCAGATGTTAGTTGTATTGTAGCACTAGTATCACCTATATTTATATTATTCTGAATGTTATAAAAATCAATATCCATATTATACAAATCTGTAGCACCTGTAAAACTGTTGGTTCCATTGAAAGCATTATTAGCCGGATTTAAAGGTGGATTTTGAATAGTATTTCCATTTATTGATAACTGTTCATTTACTGCTAATGCAGAATCTCCTTCCCAAGCAATAAAACCAATCTTTGCATTATCGTTATCTAATACATTTAAATTATCTAACTCTATTAAAAGTTCGGTAGGTACGCTTTGCAAACCATCGTAAACATTAAGTTGATTTAAAGGCAAATTTTCATCTTCATAAATAACAGCAATAGCCCAACCCGCAAAATTGGTTCCTGTTGGACAATAAGGACTTATAACATCAGATATATCTAAATTAGACAAGGTATATAATCCGTTGCCTTCTGATAAAACAATATTAGTAACATCTGTAAAAGCAGCAAAAAACACCCTGCTTGCATCTAACGAATCACTAAATGTTCTTTCGGCAAAAACATCAATATCATTTAAAGTAACATTAAAATCACCTAATCCAGATCCAGCCCAATACAAATAAGCTGATATAATATTTTGATTAGGAAGTAATTCTAATGAAGCTGATGAAGAACTTAAAATGGCACATATATTACCAGGTCCATTTTCAACAGTATTCATTGTGTTGCCAAAAGCAAAATAATCATATCTTCCATTAAATTGTTCAAAAAGAGAAATATCTTGACCATAAGTTCCTGCTTGAAAAAACATTAAAACAGAAAGTACTAATACACTTTTTTGCATTTTGCTTCTACTATCTTTATACCTTAAAAATACAACTTTATATTTCCTTTATAAAAAGAAAAGCCCTTGATAGTTTTATCAAAGGGCTTTTCTTTTTATAATTATTACTTAATCACCTTTTCAGTGTAAAATGTGCCTTGAATGTTTTCTTGGTGCCCGAGGCACCGTTTGGCTCCCTGTACTCCACGGTGAACCAGTAGTCGCTGCTCGGCATCGGGCTGCCGTTGTAGGTCCCGTCCCATCCATTGCCCGTTGGGCTCAGCTGTTTCAGGAGCTTGCCATAGCGGTCAAAGACGAACACCTTGGCGTCGGGCTGCCCCGCTATCCCATAGATGTTCCACGTGTCGTTGTAGCCATCGCCGTTCGGCGTGAAGTACAGCGGGTAGTCCATGACCATCACCGGTGCGCTTGCCTCGCCACAGCCATTGATGTCCCTTACGGTGACCGTGTGCGCCCCCGCACCAACGTTCTCAAACGTGTACGTGCCACCGTTGGGCTCATTGGCCACCCATGCACCACCATCCAGGCTGAACTCGTAGACCGCTATGCCGTTGCCTTCAGCGCTGACCAATATGTTGTGCTGGTCCGCAAAGGCAGCGGTGGTCACCTCGGTCGATATCACCGGTGGCTCGCTCACCTCCACCAAAGTGGTGCCGGTACCCATGCACCCTGTGGCCATGTCCGTAACCACTACACTGTACGTGCCTCCTTGTGAAGGCTCTAGGCCTGGCCCTGTCTCACCTGCCAGGACATTCCCGTCAAGGCTCCATTCAAAGGTGTAAAGCGATGGGCTCAGCCCAGTGCTTATCATCGGTGTGCTGATGACCTCTGTGCCATTGGTGTTGATGCAGATCAGATAAGTGCTGTCCAGTTCAAAGGCAGGCATTGGGTTGACCTGTAGGGTCAGTTCCGCTGTCTCATAACAGGCAGAGCTGTCCACCATATTGCCTGTCCCGTCATCTTCCATTGTGTCATTGTCCACCCTTACATATATGACCTGTGGGTTGGCCGTGTTCTCATAGAGCAGGGGCAAAGGGTTTGTCCCTGCTTCGGCATCCACGAGGTTGTCATAATAGCTAACCGTATAGTCTGCCGGGTCCTGTCCAACCAGTACCAGCATATCTTGTGCACCAAGGTCAAACTGGGCACTGTCATCTGACGGATCCCCGTCAAACTCCATATTGTCATCGCAGGCCTCAAAAACGGGCAGGTCCTGATTGGCCTGCGCGGCTTCCTGCACCTCTATATTGAAGCTCAGGGTCGCTATGTCACATCCTGTCTCCGTGTTGGTGATATTGACAAAGATCTCCTGCGGGTTCACCGTGTTGGTGTACAGCCCCGTGATGGCATTTGTCGGCGTTTCTGCATCGGCCAAGGTCTCGTGGTAGGTCACCGTAAAGACACTTGCGCTCTGGCCGTCAAGTATGGCCGGTGTCATCGTCTCCAGGTCAAAGTCTGCTTCCCCGTCGTTGTTCAGCTCACAGATGATGTAATCCTCAAGCCCGACCGGTAAAGCCGGCAAAGGGTTCACGATCAGGTCAAAATTGACCAAGGTGTAGCAGCCCGTGGCCGGTATCGTAGCCGTGCCCGTGTTCTCCACTCGTACGTAAATCGTCTGCGGCGTAATGCCCGTGCCTGGGTTGGCGGGGTCTTCATTGGCATACTGTGCAGGGTCAACTATTGCATTGGTAGCGGTAAGCGCATCGTTCAGACCTGTATAGTACGTGGCGGTCACACCGCTTTCCAAATTGATGATATAGGCCTCGTTCTGGGTCAGGTCAAACACTTCTATCAAATCACCAGAAGCAGTGTCGTCACAAAGTTCCAGGTCTGCTGGGTCCGCCCCCGGTGAGGGATTGTTCAGCACGCGTATGGTCACCGTGGTGAACGAAAAACAGCCCGTATTGGTATCGGTCACCCGGACATACAGGGTCTGGGCGGCCATTGCGGTGTTCATATAAGATGTCGGGTCGACGATCGCATTGGTGTCGGCCTGGGCATCCGCTTGGGCTTCATAATAGGTCACGGTCCAACTTGCGTTGCCACCGGTGATCTCATCGTCCTCCACCGTAAGGTCGAAGACCGTGAAACCATCATTGTCCTCATAATAGTCCGCATCCAGGTCGTCACATTCAGAGAGTTCATTGTCATAGGCAACATCTATCACCGGGGGCAAGCCCACAATGATATTGAACTCTCCTGTGGTCACGCACCCATTGGTGCCGCTGACCAATCGGATATAGATCGTCTGTTCTGGCGTTGTTTGATTGGTGAAGTTTGAGGTGTTCACTATTGGGTTGCTGCCTGACTCTGCATTGGCCAAGGTTGTGTGGTAGGTCAGGGTGAAACCTGCCGGTGATTGTGTGCCGTAGACCACTGGGGTGATCACCGTGTCAAAATCAAAGGCTGCATAACCGTCATCATTGCTGTCGCAGATGACATAGTCGTCTATGTCCATCGGAACCACTGGTGATGGCTGCACCACCAACTGAAGCTCCACTATAGTGAAACAGCCCGTGGCCGGCTGTGTGGCCGTTCCGGTGTTCTCTGCCAACACATAGATGGTCTGTGCGTTTTGCACAATGTTGTTGTATGGGCTGTCCAAAGGGTTGGTTCCGCTCTGGGCATCTGCCTGTGTCTCGTGGTAGGTGATGCTCACTCCTGGCTCACCGTTCAATATGGCAAGGGTCTGGCTGTCCAGGTCGAACGTCGCAAAACCATCGTTGTCCTCATCGCACTCTTCCAATGGTGCCGGTGCGGCAAGCGGTGATGGGAGCGGGTTCACGCGCAGGTCCAAGGTGATGGTGCTCACGCATCCCGTCACGTTGTTCTCTGCCCTGACATAGACCGTCTGTGCATTGCTCGTGTTGATGTAAGGGCTGAAGATCTCAGCCGTGTCCGTATCTGCACCAACTTGCGTCTCATGATAGCTGATCGTGATACCTGTCTGGCCGTTGAGCACCTCTGCATTGGCGTCCTCCAAGTTGAAGGCCTCCACTTCGTCCCCAGGATTGTCATAATCACAAAGTGCCAAGGGCGAAGGTTGCACCAGTACAGGCAATGGGTTGACGATAAGGTCCAGGCTGGTCACGCTGTGGCAACCGTTGGCCGTGTCCTCCACGCGGACCCAAACGGTCTGCATATCGGCCATAGTGTTCGTGTACGCACCGGGCGCGCCTATCGCATTCATGGGAGCTTCGGCCTCGGCCTCGTTCTCATAATAGGTCACGCTATATTGTAAAGGGTCAAGACCGTTGAGGATCTCTGTGTCCTTACTAGGCAGGTCGAAAAGGGCAAAGCCATCGGTGTCATCATCACAAACCTCCAATGGGCTCGGGTCAATGACCTGGGGCGTTGGGTTGACGATAAGCACCAGTTCAACAAAACTCGCACAGTCCGTTGTGATCGTTACGCTCTCCACGCGAACATAAATGACCTGCATGTCAACAACGATGTTGTTGTAAGGGCTGGACAATGGGTTGACATTGTTCTCGGCATCGGCCATCGTCTCATGGTAGCTCACAATGAGGTTGGCAGCTCCGCCGGTCACCTCCAAATCCGCGTCGGTGAGCGTGAACTCCCCAAAGCCATCACTGTCCGGGTCGCAGTATTCCAGTGCCGTCGGCACAAAGGCCGTAGGTGCCTGCTCGACACCCAGTTCCAGGGTGGTCGTGTCATAACAGCCCGTGTTCACGTCTTCTGCGCGCACGTAGACTATCTGGGGGTTGCTGGTGTTCGTGTAAGGCAAAGCCAATGGGTTCGCCCCTGCATCAGCATCAGCCTGGGACAGGTAATACGTAACAACATAGCCCGCGTTGCCGCCACTGACCTCATTGTTCTTGATGCTCAGGTCTATCATCGTGAAACCGTCTTCAATGTCGTCTTCGCAATGAATTAAAGGTGTAGGGTTGTTAGCTACTACTAAAGAAGGAACTGTTAGATTTTGAAACGAAGAATTAACACAATTCCCATTTGTTGTGTATTCTATAATATAAGTAGTATTAGGAATTCCATTGACAACATCACCTGAATTGGAACTGATTGTTGCCCCATCTGTAGGAGCAGGGTTAAAGGAAAACGTACCTCCTGGCAACCCTGTAATAGTCGCTGTTGCACCGTCACAGGTTGGTGTTATAGAAAATGAAGCGTCATCTAAAGGTAAAACGTTTAAAATTCCCACATTCGTGCTAGGGCATAAACCAGATGTGATATATTCTATTGTGTATATTGAACTTGGTGTTGCATTAGTTACTGTTCCTGTTGTGGGATCTATAATAGCCATATCAGTAGGCGCTGGGTTAAAAGAAAAAACACCTCCCATAGTACCATTTATAGCAACAGAGCCTCCATCACATGATGGGATTATATCAAAATCAGCATTGTCACTTGGGTTAACAATAAGATTAAATGCGGGGTTTGTTGAGACATTAAAACAACCTGTAGTGGTGTTTTCAATTCTAACAAAAATGGGTTGTGGTGTAACTGTATTTAGGAAAGGGCTACCAATGGCATTATTTCCTGTGTTAGCATCACTGAATGAGGTGTGAAAAGTAAGAGTGAAATCATTTGAAGGTTGAGTGCCTAGAATAGCAAGTGCTTGTGAATCTAAATTAAAAGATTCGCTTCCATCATTTGAAGCATCATCACATAATTCTATATCTGAAACAGGATTAATGACAGGTTGATTGTTGACACTTAATTGAAATTCTTCAACAGTGAAACATCCTGTATTAATATCTGTAATTCTTGCAAAAATAGATTGAGGATTAGTAGTATTAGTAAAAGGGCTTATTAAATTGTTGTTTTCGATATTAGCGTCACTTTCACTTAAATAATAAGTGACATCAACATTAGTTTGTGTACCAATAATTAAAGGCGTGTTAGTTTCTAAATCAAAAGAACTTAAATCATCATTTAAAGGACTTACTGCATCACATTCATTTAAATTTAATGCTGTTGGATCTCCTGTTTCATTTGTTGGAGGTGATGAAAATTGTGCTGTTCCTGTCCACTCTAAGCTAAAAGGACTATTCCCGATTGGTCTATCTATAACAATAAAATATGTTTGACCTGCAGTAGCGTTTATTGCGCTGACAAAGCTATTTCCTAAACCTCCAGGCCCTTCAGATGTATCTGTTTCAGTAGTGTTTAGACCTGTTAAATTATTACCTTGACTAGCAGCAGCAGGATTTGTAGTTGAGCAACGAATAGCCTGGCCTATGTTGTTACAATTAACGTTTGGACCAAAAATAAAAAAATCATAGTCTTCGTTAATATTCGTGCTTCCTGGAGTTAATGTAAAAGCTAGTGTGCCATTTGTAACAACTGTAACTTGTAGCCATAGGCTATTATTTTCTTGACTTGAGCAAGTGTTGGATCCAAAAAGTTCTTGCGTTCCAATTCCGTTAACGTCTAAATCTATATTAGAGTTTCCACATATAGTCACTGCGTCAATACAGTCGTTTTGAGAATAAGTAAAATTATAATTTACAAGAAAAAAACTTATGAAAAATAATTTGATAGTAATTTTAGACATTTTTTAAATTTATCGTTTTAAAGTAAAATGGCTTTTATATTCTCGTCCATCTTCTAAAGTTACTGAAAACCAATAATCATTTGAAGGTAATGGATTTCCATTGGAAGTACCATCCCAGCCTTTACCATTTGGATTTATCTGGGTTATGAGTTTTCCGAAACGGTCAAATATGTATATAATTGCATTAGATTGAAAGTTTAAGGATAACCCAAATACTTGCCAATAATCATTGCGTGAATCTCCATTTGGTGTGAAATACTTTGGGAAGTATATGATGGAAAATTCTTTTTCGATAATGCCACAATTATTTTTATCTTTTACGTAAATAATATGTACCCCAGGTGTTAAATTAGAAAAATAAGAGGAGTCTTGATAAATTCCATTCTCGTTATCAACAGCATATTCATAATCGCCAAGACCAGAAACAAAAATAGAAGCACTGATACCAGAAATTTCAATATTGTTTACTATAGCTATACTTGAAGAGTTTACTGTTACAATTCTATCAGCATAGCAACCTTCAGGGTTTTCTGGAGTTATTGATATGTTTTCCACTATTCTTACTATATAATCTCCTGCGCTATTTACTTGTATTAGAGGTGTTGTTTGACCAGATTCTAACCATAAAAAGGAATAGTTACTTATAGGAAGTGGTAAATTTCCAACATCAATTGTGATTTCTGTTGTTTCATTTTGACAGAAAAAAACACTTTCAAAAAATTCTATATCAGGAGTGTTGTTTATTGATATGTCGAAACTGCTTATGCTATAACAATCACTGCCAAAGCTGTTTTCTGTTCTTACATATATGGTTTGGTTTGTGTCTGTAGTAAAAAGACTTGGAGAGGAAATACCATTAATTCTATCATTTGCATCAGAAAGATTCTGATAGTAAGTTAAAATTAAACTCGGATCCTCTAATATATTAGTAGGTACAGCATTAGTTAAATTAAAGCTAGTAGAAGTGTTTTCTTCATCTTCACAAGCGATTAAATTTTCTAAATCAAGTATTGGAGGCTGATCTGATATGTTTAAAGTTCTATATATAATTTGAGTTTCACCTTCTGTTTGAATGGTTATTGTTATGTCATAATTGCCAGAAGATGTAAAAATGTGAGTAGGAGCAAGGTTAGAAGATGTATTTTCGCTTCCTGAAGCAGTATCACCAAAATCCCAAAGAATACTATCTATAACTGTAGAAGTATCAATGCCAAACTCTGTTGTATCTCCAAAGCATGTATTATTAAAAATATTTGTTGCAAAAAAATAAGATTGAATAAAAGGAGGTAATCCTAGATTACTTACTTTTCCTCCTAAAAATAAACTTTCAGGTTCATATTCAGCATTTAAACCCAATTCATTGGGGTTGTTTATCACTCCAATTGAGCTTCCTCCAAACTTAGCAACATATAATTTTCCATCTAATGCTTGCTGAATAGCTCCTAAAAGTCCTCCTTCTTCAATTAGAACCACATCAGAATCTATTATTTGTTGTTGAGTGTTTTGAGTTAAATCATATTGGTGAATTTTAGAGACGTCTGTAAAACCTCTAATTATTTCAGATACATATAATAATCTACTATCAGGAGAGAATTCACATCCGTAAGGCCCTAAATCTTCTGAAGTGTAGTTTGCTATTGTTACAGGGTTTGATATTATTCCTGAAGCTGCATTAAAATCAAATATTTCAGTTTTGTTATTGACATAGGATATAACAGATGCAATTTTTTCACGATTTGGTGATGCTTTTAGATAACCAATACTATTATTGGTGTTACCTTGATGCATTGATCCAACAGCACTAACAATAGGAGTTGTATTTATGCCTGCATTACTAACTAAATAAGCAATAAACTCATCGCTATTCCATTTATGGCTTATAACCCAAATACTTTCTCCATCAGCACTTTCAACAGCAGTTATTTTTTCAGTTGTTGGAGTTTCTAATAATATATTTTTATTTGATGTAATAGCTCCTAAACCACCATTAAGACTAATATCAACTTCAGAATACCTTAGTCCATCTGTTCCAGCCCTCGCGTCAACAGTAAAGATGTAGTAAATTGTATCACTATCAGGTCTAGGTATAATAATTGCAGACTGAGTACTTGAGTCATCACCAGTTAAACCGGTTCCGTTTTGCATAATACTATGGTTTTTACTCCAAACCGTTACACCATCAGTATAGAATAATAATTGACCTTGTTTATTGGAGATTGTAGAGCAGCCTTCTGTCGTTATTAATTGGCCATTTAAATCTATATTAGGAAACCCAGTATTAAAACTTAAACCTGCATTTTCTCCAAAAAACCAATTTGCCGTTTCATTTTGAGCTTGTATTGTATATAAAAACAAAAAGCTTAAAAACAACGATAAAGTTACTTTTCTATATGAGCTATGATTTAACATCTTTATAAATTTATCGTTTTAATGTGAAATGGCCTCTATAAATGCGTCCATCTTCTAAAGTTATTGAAAACCAGTAATCGTTTGATGGCAATAGGTTTCCATTAAAAGTACCATCCCAACCTTTACTGCTAGGACTTATTTGAGTTATTAATTTACCATAACGGTCAAAAATGTGAATTATTGAATGAGATTGAAATTGAGAAGAGATACCATAGACCTGCCAATAATCATTAACATTGTCTCCATTTGGTGTAAAAAATAAAGGAAACCCGATAACAGAAATATCATTATCAACGATACCGCAATTGTTTTTAATATCTTTCACTAGAACTGTATAAATACCTGGAAACACTTCTGTAAAAGTATTGCTTGTTTGATATGGTGTTATTTCACCTTCTTGATTTATTAAAGCATATTGGTATGTGCCTTCGCCAGATGTTAAAACCGTAATTTGATTGTTGCCCAAACTACCATCAATAATTTCAATATTCTCTATGGTTGCAATATTTGATGGCTCTATAATAATTGTTCTTGTTTTAGTACAATTGGTATTAATGTCTGTAACTATTACTGAATATGTTCCAGTTTGATTTGTTGTAATTGATTCTGAGGTTTCATTCGTAGACCATTCGTAAGAGTAATTACTTGTGCTATCATTAATTACTCCAGCATTTAAGGTTGTTAAATCCGGGAAATCATTTAGGCAGTATAAAACAGTTTCATCTTCTTCAAGTTGTGGCAGTGGGTTTATGGTAATTAAAACTTCAATGATACCATAGCAAGCATTTTGGTTTTCAATTCTAGCATATAAAACTTGCGAATAAGGAGTGGTGTTTTGGTATGGAGAACTTAGTTCATTTTCTTCAGTTTCTAATAGAGCATCATTATAGGTTTCATAATAACCTATTTCTAAATCATTAGGAAGACCGGAAAGAATTTCATTTGAGAAATCGTCTAAGTTAAAACTGTTGATTCCATCTTCAGAGGTTAATTCATCACAAACAGGAGAAGCATTATAATTATCTGCTTGTGTTACGCTAACTTCAAGATTTAATTGAGTGTAGCTCACACAATTGGTTATGGTATTTTCTACTTTAACGTAAATAATCTGTGGGTTTGTAGTATTTGAATAAGAGTTTCCGTCAATTTCATTTGAACTGTTTTCAGCATTAATTAGAGAGCTGAAAAAAGATACTGATCGATCAGGTAAATCTCCAGTTAAAAAATCATTTGCTTCAGTTAAATTAAAAAGGGTTAAACCATCGCCAATTCCATCTTCATCACATTGAAGTAATGTATATTCAAATGCTTCAGGAATGGGATTGATAATTATATCAATAGCGGCAGATATAAAACAATCTGAATTGTCATTGTTCTCTATTCTAACAAAAATAGTTTCAGAAAAAGCATTTTGATTAGTGTAGTTTGAAGGAGTTGCAATTGGATTATCGTCAGAATCTGCATCTTGCTGAAGGCTATGATATGTGACTGTAAATTGAGAAGCATTTTGAGTATCTAGTATTTCATTATTGAAATCTAATAAATTGATGCTTGTAAAACCATCCATAGGATTACTGTCATTTTCACAAACATCAAAAGGATTGGTAATTGAAAATGTTGGTGTATCATAAACAAATAGCTCAAAAGTTATGATGTCGTAGCAACGTCTATTGCCAATGTTTTCTATTCTTGCATATATTGTTTGAGGATTACTTATGTTTTCATAGTTTCCGGTAATAACATCTATATTGTTATTTGCATTTCCTAGAGAAGTGTAATATTTAACTGAAAATTGATCAGGGTCTTGTGCGCCTATGATATCAATATCTTGTGTTGAAAAATCAAAAATTGAAAGGTTATCATTATTATCATCACAAACAAGTATGTCATTTGCCTGATTAGCAATAGGGATCTCAAAATACGATACATTGGCTATACCTTCAAGTATACCACAATTTCCATCGTTTTGATCTATTACAACCATATAAGTTCCAGGTTCTGTAACTTCTAAATCAAAGTCAGTTTCAGCTAATAGATTACCATCTTTAGTCCAAGTATAAATAGCTCCAGGAATATCTTCAGCCATTAAGGTGTAAATGTCATCAGTACATAATGCTAAATTTACAGAACTAACACCATTTTGAATAATATCTATATTTTCACTAAAAAAAGAAGCTATAAAAGGAGGTAAGCCTTGTCTTGAATTAGCTCCAAGATTAATAGAGTTGTGTTCATAATCACAAGCTTGCCCAAGCTGATTGGGATTTTTTATAACCGATAAAAAAGGAGAGCCATTATCATAAGTATTACTCATAGCTCTGTATATTCTTCCATCAGGCCCTAATTGTAAGCCGCCTCTGTAAGTTTGTCTTTCGTCTATTACAATTTCACTATTACTAATATTATTTGAGTTTAAATTGTATTGTAATAAAGCTCCATATTGAGCATTAGGGTTATTAAATTCAGATTGCGGTGTATTATAATATGTTGAAACATATAATATTTCGTTATTTGGAGAAAACTCAACACCATAAGGTGACTGTAAATTTCCTGTGTTACTATTAAAATTTATTGGTATTGAGTTTGGGTTACTTACTATTCCAGTAGTTTTATCAAAATCGAAAAGAAATAAACCTTGATTTATATTGGCACAAGCAATTTTCTCACCATTTGGAGATATTTTTAAATAACCTCTACTTTCGTTAATGCTAAAGTTTAATGTAGAAATTACTGGAGTAGTGTTAACGCCAGTGTCAGTTACTTCATAAGCAAAAAACCTATTATTATTTTCTCCGCCACTGCTTGAGCCAAAAGTAATCACCCAAATGGTTTGAGTAGAACAGTCTTTTAAAACGGCACTTAATTTTTCCGAAGTATTATTTAGTAATTGCTGATTTTTTAAACCGGTGACATCTCCTAAACCACCATTTAAGTTCATATCCACTTCTGAAAATTGAAAGCCTAAATCTTGATTGTCTAATGAAGGAGTATCAACAGTAAAAATGTAATAAATATCGGGATCATTCGGTTTTGGGATAATTATGGCCGATTGTGTACTTGATGGATCTCCATTTAATTTATTGCTAAAAGGAGTTTCATTCGCATTTGCCATTGGTTGATGCAACCTGTTCCATACTGTTCTACCATCTGTATAAAATAAAAGATTGCCATCTGTATCTGAAATACTTGTACAGCCTTCATCAGTACTTAACTGTCCATCGTTAACAGATGTAACTGTATTGTTATCAATATCAAATTGTATTCCAGCATTATCACCAAAATACCAATTGGCAGCCTCTTGTTGAGAATAGCAAGCAAGTGAAAGTAAGAGAAATAGTATGTATAATATCTTTTTCATCTAATAATAGCAATAGCTATCAAAGATATTATAAATACTGTAGTTTTTCTAGAACAAAACTGTTAAAGTAATAATTTGGAAAAATTATAAATCTCTTTTTTGTAATAGTTTATAGGAAAAGAAGATAAATATAGATGTCCAGCATAATACAATTGCAATTTCATACCAGTGTACAGCATAATCAAAGTTTAATTTTTCTCCAACTTGATCAGCTAACTCTTTTGCGGCTCCTAATCTGGTAAAGGGTTGTTTAATTAAATTAGACATTGATTCTAAAGGAAAAAACTGAGTGATTGATCCAGCTATGTCTTTAGTGTTTTCAAATTGATAGGTTATTAATCCAAAAGCAATTTTTTCTATTACATACCAAACAAATAAAAAGCCCAAAGCAAAAGCAGATCGTTTTATTAATATACCTAAAAACAAACAAAACGAGAAAAAACCAAGTAACTTCACGAAAAAGGCTATTAAATATTCTAAATCTGAAAAGACATGGTAAGCTTCTGTAATACTTGAAAAAGCATAACCTAAAATCAAAGAAATGAAAAATATAAAAACAGTTGAAACTAAAGCAAAAACGGCAACTGTTATAAATTTAGAAAGAATAAATTCCTTTTTGCTTAACCCATCAATCAAATTCTGTTTTATTGTTTTATTGCTGTACTCGTTTGCCATCATAGAGACAATAACAATTGCTAAAAAGAATTTTAAAGCAGCAGCAACAAACGTATTAAAATGCCAGATATAAGGAAAATTAAAAATGCCTTGTTCAGCTAAATGAAATTTTATTGGTCCAATATCAAATTTTATTGAAGCAATTAGGGCAATTGAAGTTAGTAGAATAAAATAAGCTAAAATCAATACTTTGCTAGCTCTGTTATTCCACAGTTTTATAAATTCTATATTTAAAAGTCGTAACATTTTAGGTTGGTTTGTGGTTTGTTGATGAATTTTTATTTATTGTCAGTAAGCTGAAGAAATTGTTCTTCTAAACTTTCTTTACGCATTACTAAATGAGATAATGAAATACCCTTTTCAAATAACTGTGTGTTGAAAGTAGAAGCAGATAGAGGTTCGTTTAGGAAAGCTGTAATTAATCCATCTTTCACTTTAGTGTTTTTAATTGCAGGATGTGTTTCTAAAAAAGCTAATAATTCAGCTTCATTGTCGTATTTCAGCTCAAAAAAACCATTACTGGAAATCATTTCATCTACACGACCAGAATATAGTTTTTCACCTTTTCTAAGCACAACAACGTGTGAGCATACTTTTTCAACTTCATCCAATAAATGTGAAGCCAGTAATATGGTAGTTCCGTTGCTTGCTATTTGTTTTATAATTGCCCTGATTTGATGAATTCCTTGAGGATCCAGTCCGTTTGTTGGTTCATCTAAAATTAAAATCTCAGGATCGTTTAATAAGGCAGAAGCAATGGCTAAACGTTGTTTCATTCCTAACGAAAATGTTCTGAACTTACTATGCTTTCTATCTGATAAACCAACGATTTCAAGCTTTTCATCGATTTTAGAATAATCAATATCTTTAATTTTACAAACCAATTTTAGGTTCTTGTAAGCAGACATATATGGGTAAAAATTTGGACGTTCTATAATAGCTCCAACTTTTTTTAATGCATCGTGCGTTGTAGTGTTGCCATCAAACCAATGAAAGTTTCCTTCGGTTTTGTTAACTACATTTAATACAATACCTAAAGTGGTTGATTTTCCACTTCCATTTGGACCTAGAATACCATAAACATTACCTTTTTGTATTGTGAATGATAGGTTTTTTACAGCTGTTAAATAACCGTATTTTTTAGTAAGATTATTAATAGTAAGAATGGTTTCCAATATAAAAAGTATTTTGGTGAAGAATCAAGTTCTGCACTGGTTGGTTTAAAAGTAAGACGAAGCTACTTTAAATTTGTTACAACTCTAATAAATAAAGTTTTAAATTTGAATAATCTCAAACCTATGGAAGATTTAAAAATATCTAAGAAAAAGCCATCATATCCTGTAAGCGAAAAGCTGCATAATTATCTTACGGAATATAACAGAAATATAAGAATTTCAATTCTTTATGACGATTTGCTGCGTTTTCAAGGTTCGGTTACGGTTTACGATAAAAATGATAAAGACACCCTTTGGATAAGGGTTTATTACAGCGAATTTGATAGGCAAGAAATAGATCTGAGTTTAAAACGTGTTTATACAAAATTGCACTCTGATGGAAATGAAAAGACCATTCCGTTTTTAAATGTAGATGCTGTAGATTATTGCACTTTTGGGAATTCTAAGCCGTTTAGAGTTAAGGTTAGAAATATCTTGAATGATAATTACACCTATTTCTATGTAAAAAAAGCAGATGCCTCACGTATTTATGGTTTAGAATTAGAGCATATGTTGTCGCCTTATAATTTAAATTTTATGGTTTATAAGGATACTTTAATTGAAGAACATATTGCAGGCATTCCAGGCGATGAGTTTATTAGTACTATGTTGCCCAAATGTACAGAACCAGAAAAATCTCAAATAGCAAAAGAGTTTGTGAAATTTAATGAGCGATGTATGATCAGGCTTTTAGGCGACATGCGTTCGTATAATTATGTTATTGTGCCAACACACGATTTTGACCACGTGGTGTATAAAATAAGGGCTATAGATTTTGATCAGCAATCCTATGAAGGAAAATTCAATGTTTACAGACCACAATTTTTTAAGGAAAATGCTATAATGGTAAACTTGGTTTCTAAAAAATTTCAGCGAGAATCCATAGATCAATATAAAATTGAAGAACGCTCTATTGTAGCCAAGCGTATGATTAGTTACCACGATCGTATCACAGAACTATTAGATTGTATGATAAATGATACTTTATCTAAAGACGAAAATATTGAATTGTTGAAATCTAAAATTTACGACTACACTTTGGATTTAAAATTTAAGCGCAGTAAAAATATGGGTGAAATTTTAAAAAACGCTTTAGAATATGTTAAGCGTAATTACCAAGATGTGAATACGAAGAGTTTTTAGATTAATTCCAGTGTTCGTCGAAATCTAAATTATCATAATCTTCAACATCAAAATCATCGTCAAATTCATCATAGTCGTCATCATCATTATCTGCTTCAAATAACTTATCAGGTGCGTCATCTGGTACTTGACCTTGTACAAACATTAGGTTAGGATAATCTACACCTTCAGTTTCTTCAGCTATATCTGCTAGTTCAACGAAAAAAGTCCACATACTTAAAAAGTCATACACATAAATAAGTTTGGTTTGAGCTTCATGTACCGTATCAGAAAGGCTAGATTCATTCATCAATTTGACCTCGTTTAAACCTTCACTCATATCAAACAATGAAAATTCTTCGCCTTGGTTCCACTCATCATCACTTATATAAAAAGAAGCCATTTCAGTACCATCAAAACCAAACGATTGTGTGATGATATTGTGCAAATCTTCAAGTGTATCTGTTTCTCTAATCTCTAAATCGCGAAACACATCTTCTTCAGTATCATTATCAAGTATAACTCTAAATCTATAAATCATAGGACTAATTTTTGGTTTGCAAAGATACTATTGTGATCTATATTTTTCAGAAATAAAAATACTTTTATGTCTGTTCTCTAAATATACATAAAATTGAATTCCGAATAATATAGTTGCAATAACTAAATGTAATGGTTGTGATAAAAATGGAAAGTCAAAATAATACATTGTAATACCTGTAACTATTTCAATAATAATACAGTATAAAATTAAGTTTGTTTTTTTGTAACCAAGATTTAGTTTCTTACTTCTAGAAAACAACCAACCATTTACAAGTAGAACAATTACTGAAAAAGTACGGTGAATATAAAATTTCAAGGTTGGGTTTTCCATCCATTGTGATTTTATATAACCAAATTCTTTTACTTGCTCGTCTACAAACTGTCTAACTTGTGTACCTAAAACAATTTGAATAAGTGTTAAGAGGATGGCAAAAAGCAACACGTTTTTAAACTTGTTATCTGCTATTTGGGTTTTAAAAGTGGTTTTCGAAGCGTAGATAATGTATAGAATAAAAGCAACAATAACCAAAGCCATTACCATATGAATAGTAATTTTGTAAGGTGCTAAATTAGAATCTACAACTGTTTTTCCTAACCAAGCCTGAAATGCCATACCGAAAAGTGTAAGTATAGATAGTATGGTGATCCATTTATTTTTCCGCCAAAACCAAAATGAAATAATAGTAAATATTAAAATTGGGATACCAGAAAGCGCTCCAACAAGGCGATTAATGTATTCTACCCAAGTATGTGTTGGGTTATAAGTGGCATAATCGTGTTTTGTGTATTTTTCCCAATTAGAGTTTTCAAAAGCTTTAGTGGAAGTAAAATCGTTTTTAGCAACTAATAACGCTTCATCATGAATTATTATAATCCCTTTTTTATATGTATGATTCGATTTGAATTCTATTTCTGAAACTTCTGAAGGTGGAACATAGTAACCAAAGCATTTTGGCCAATCTGGGCAACCCATTCCAGAACCTGTCATTCGTACAACAGCTCCAGCAATAATTACCATATAAACTAAAACTAAAGCAATTTTAGCTATGGTTCTAAAGTGTTTTTTGAAATAATGTATCATAAATTAACAGCTGTTAATCCTAATTGTTTTCCTTTTTTTAGCATTAAATTATAAGCTGCTTCATGTTCATTAGGTATTTCTCCTTCTAAAATAGCTTCTTTTATTGCTTCTTTAATAACACCAATTTCGCGAGAAGGTTTTAAGTTGAAGGTTTCCATAATTTCCTCCCCAGAAACTGGTGGCTGAAAATTACGAACGTGATCGCGTTCTTCAACTTCTACAATTTTTTCTCTTACAATTTTAAAATTGTTATGATATTTATTAAATTTCTTTGGGTTTTTTGTAGTGATATCTGCTTCGCAAAGTGTCATTAAATCATCAACAAAATCTCCAGCATCAAAAACCAAACGGCGTACAGCCGAATCTGTTACCGTATCTTGAGCTAAAGCAATTGGTCGTGAACTCATAAATACCATTTTTTGAACAAATTTCATCTTTTCATTTAAAGGCATTTTTAAACGCTTAAATAAATGATAAACCATTTTAGATCCCTCAAATTCGTGGGAATGAAATGTCCAACCTACTTTTTTGCTAAATTTTTTCGTTGGTGCTTTTCCAATATCGTGAAGCAAAGCAGCCCAACGTAACCAAACATCGTTGGTGTTTTTAGATATGTTATCTACAACTTCTAAAGTGTGGTAAAAATTATCTTTATGTTTTTGTCCTTCAACTTCATCAATCCCTTTTAAAGCTGTTAACTCTGGTAAGATATACTGAAGCAATCCTGTTTGTTCCAGTAATAAAAAGCCAACTGAAGGCGTTTCACTTTCTAAAATTTTATTCAGTTCTACAACAATACGTTCTTTAGTGATTATTTTAATACGCTCGTTGTTTCTTGTAATAGCATTAAGTGATTCTTTTTCAATATTAAAACCTAATTGAGTAGCAAAACGAATAGCACGCATCATGCGTAATGGATCATCGCTATAAGTGATGTCAGGATTTAGAGGCGTGCGTATGGTTTTGGTTTCTAGATCAGATACGCCATTAAAAGGATCTAATAGATCGCCAAAATTATTTTCAGATAAATCTAGTGCTAAAGCATTAATGCTGAAATCTCTTCTGTTTTGGTCGTCTTGTAAACTTCCATTTTCTACAACAGGATTTCTGCTGTCTTCATTGTAAGATTCTTTTCTGGCACCAACAAATTCAATTTCAATATCATCATAACGTAACATTGCTGTACCATACGTTTTAAAGACTTGAACCTTGGGTTTGTTAGGTAGGTTTTTGGCTACTTGTTTGGCTAAGGCAATTCCGCTACCAATTGCAACAACGTCTATATCTTTGGCATTGCCTCTTTTTAAAAGAAAATCGCGAACAAAACCACCAATAACATAACTGTCTAGTTTTAATTCTTCTGCAGATTTAGAGATTGTTTTAAATATATCGTGATGTAATGCTTCCTTGTAATTCATTGCAATTTACTCGCGAATAACTTTTACTGTTCCGTCTAACCCTAATTTTATAATGGTTGACGGCGTTCCATTTGCATTTTCGCTTTGCAAATTTACAACATAGTCTACACCTTTTAAAATCTCGTCGCTTATTTCTTTAAACGAGCGAGGTGTTGATTGCCCAGCAATATTAGCAGAAGTAGATACTATAGGTCGACCTAAATAGCGTGTGAGTTTCTGGCAGAAATCGTGTTTTACAATTCTAATGGCTAAAGTGTTGTCGCTAGCAATTAAATTTTCTGCAACACCAGCTGGTTTGTCGTAAATTACTGTTGTGGGATTTACAGCAAGCTCCAATAAAGTGTAAGCTAATTTTGGGACTTGATCTACGTGTTTTTCAAGCATACTAAGATTGTTGACTAAACAAATTAGCGATTTAGACTCCTTACGTTGCTTTAGTTTATAAATTTTATTAACGGCTTCAGCATTAGTTGCGTCACAACCAATACCCCAAACAGTATCTGTTGGATAGAGTATAAGACCGCCTTGTTTTAATACTTTTAATGCGTTTTCAATTTCAGATTGCATCTCTTATGCTAGTTTTTAAAACCATTAATTAAATCGTCTCTTAATTTTTTATAATCAGGCTTATTACCTAAACTAGCCTTTAAAAATAAATCTTGAAGTTCTTCTTTTGATGTCTCTTCGATTTGTTTTGTTGTAAATGTGTGGAATAATTCTGTAAGACCAGATAAACGACTTGTGTCTCTTTCTGGGTGAATAAATATTACAGGAGTATTAAAGGCTAGACAAGGTAATGCTACGTGTATTCTTGAGGTGACAACCAATTTTGCAGATGTGTATTTTGCTAATAAGTCTTCAGCGATTTTAAATTTATCTTCGTGAGTCTTAGCTTCAAAATTTTGGTTACTTATATAAATAGCTTGTTCTCTAATATCTTTAGGAATAAGCTTTTTCATTAATTTTCTGGTCTTCTTTTCTATTTTATAATTGCTTATTATTTCAGAGGACTTACTAATTACAATTTTATGAGGATTTCGTATTTTTTTCCAAGTGGTTACATTCAAATCGTCATCAGTATCATTTTTGTGGGAAAGGATATCACAAAAAATAACATCCTCTTTTTCGTTCCTAACGTACTTTTCTTTTTCGAGTGTAAGTGTTAAGCATCCAGAAAAATAAGCGTCAACACCTTTGTCTTTTAAAAGTTTTTCTGTGAACTTGTCTCTACATCCTATAGGCTCGTGTTTTTTGTAATATGCTATAGATTTTTCGTTGGTCATTTGCTCTTTAGCAAAATCGTTAATATGAAAAGAAACAAATTTAGCTGTTACGTTTTCGCTTGGTGGCCAATGAGATGGATGATGCATAAACCAACCATTTAATATGATATAAAGAGATTCTTTAACTTCATTTAACTTTTCTCTACTAACTAAAAGATCTACTTGTGGTAAAAAACGTTTAGCTGCCAAGCTTTGTATATAATCACCAATATTAGATTCATTATTTCTATATTTTAGTAGTCCGAATTTCATAAAGTATCTAGT
>ERZ1027208.217-NODE-217-length-26641-cov-14.430640_pt1 | contig 26641 bp, 12 predicted proteins | sample MGYA00520867_ERZ1027208 | MGnify/ENA primary metagenome ERZ1027208 (study PRJEB33311, sample SAMEA4378413) | marine metagenome | biome: Marine biome; feature: Fjord; material: Water | collected 2014-07-20T08:00:00Z/2014-07-... | depth 75 m ...
TATTTTGTTGTTGGGTGTCACCTCCATGACTGCGGGCGATTTCGTGCTGTAATACCGCGCGACGAATACCTCCAAAACCACAGACGGCGCGCCTCTTTGCAGGGCGCGCCGTTTTTATATTAGCTCACAAAGAGCAGCTCTATATGTGGTTTCTACTTTTGCGGGTTTATATCTGCTCTGTATTTCGCGCCAAACGGGAAGGCACGTAAAAGTGAGCAAGAACTGAATATGCTGTGGTGTATTTTAAAGAAAAATACGTAAGTTATTGTTATAAAGCAATATAGTGAAGGTGAAGTCAAAGTGTCACGGGCATTTCGAGCACGCGCTGGCCTTTTACATACCTAAAATAGGTTACATTTGTGGCATAGATACAGCCCCTAGAAACCAATTATTCACCTAGAATTCTTATGGCTAGGCAGAATTCATGAGACACATATAGTGCCGAGCAATATCTTTCAAACGCTGCTTTTTTACGGATGGACTTTACTTTATGCCGACATATACGCCGACCGATCCTCTCTATGCCTTTCAGTGGCACTATGATCATCTTTCCCAAAGTTTGGGATTTGGCCGGCTTGGCATCGAAACGATCTGGGATGAATACAGCGGCGACGGCGTTCATATCGGCATATCAGATAGTGCGGTCGACCTGTCACATCCTGAATGGGAAGATCGCTTTGATGCAGAGACCAATGTCTACATAGAGACACCTGACGGAGCCATCGTTAAGGTCAGCAACACGGAACGGACGGAAAATCACTCAAACTCCGTGGCAGGTATTATTGCCGCTGGTGATGATGGTGTGGGTACAGTTGGTATCGCGCACGGGGCGACGATTACGTCGGTTGATGTGTTCTTTGACTACGATGGCGACGGGTCTACCACGTTTGGCGATAACGAGATGAGCCGCGATGCGCCGCTGATGTCGCAGATCATGGAGAGTTTCCAGCAATTCGATGTGGTCACCGGCAGCTGGCACACGGATTCCACCTATAGCCAGACATTGGCCAATTCCGCCGAGACACTGGCCCAACTTGATGCCCTGGAACAGGCAACAACACTGGGGCGTGACGGTCTGGGAACGGTTGTGGTTCTGGCTGCAGGCAATGATTATGATGACCTGTTTTACGACTACAATGGTGTACCACAGCGGATTTTCATCGAACGTGATACCGATGGCACCTTTAGCATTGATTATGTCAAATCCGGTTTCCTCAATCCTGGCGAAGACCCTGCAACAACAACTCCGCTGGTAGATGTCGCCGATATTCTGGCGGGTAATACAACCGCAGCAGAAGCCAACACAGGCAACGACATGCGGACCGCCTCGCGGATGACAATTGCTGTTGGTGCCTATAGCGAACAGATCACTCTTGCCGATGGTGTGACCACCGTCGAGAGCCAGGTTATTCCTTATGTCTCGCGCGGGGCCTCCTTGCTGGTGTCCTCACTGTCGCGTGTCGAGCAGCCTTTGGACCAGTTTTTGTCCTCAACGGATGTGTATTACGACATTAGCGACCCTTCGTTGTTTGCCGCGCATTTGCGCGACTATGGGCGCGGCATTGTCGGAACAGATGTTGTGGGCCCGGGCGGCTATGGCTGGGGTGATGCCAGCGGGGAGCAAGATGATCTGCTCAACGATGGTTATACGGATTACTTTGGTGGCACATCTGCGGCCACACCGCAGGTCACAGGCGTTGTTTCGCTGATGCTGGAGGCCAACGAGGGGTTGGGCTGGCGCGATGTGCAAAGCGTTCTGGCACATTCCGCCCACCATGTAGGCACGGACATTGACGGCACTGCACAGGCCAATTCCACTGAACAGTTCAGCTGGTATTCCAATGCCGCCACAGGCTGGAACGGCGGCGGGCTGCACTTCTCCGAAGACTACGGGTACGGTGCTGTAGATGTCTATGCGGCTGTGCGCATGGCCGAGGTTTGGACCCTGTTCAATGACGCCCAAGTAACGGCAAACGAACAAACCGATACGTTACTGGATACCAACGACACGACCATTGCAGCGGGCAGCGCTGGCACGCCTGTTTCCTCATACCGTGGCCTGTCGCTGAGCGGTGTGGACATCGAGCTGGAATATGTCACCGTCACCATATCGCTGGAGCATGCCCATTTTCAGGAACTCGATCTGTATCTGATCTCACCGGATGGCACCCGCGTCGCGTTGCATAACGTGTCGACTTCGAACTTCTCCTATGAGGAAGTTGCGGACGTCGGGCTGCAATGGCGGTTTGCGGTCAACGCCCTGCGCGGTGAAGACCCCAATGGCGAATGGCTGGTCGAAGTTGTCAACAACGGCACTGTTACTGGTACTGTTCTACAGGTCGAACTTGATGTCTACGGATCGGAAGCCGACGACAACGAAGTTTATCACTTCACCAATGAAATTTTTGACACCCAGTTTGCAAGCCGCCTGACACAGGTTGTCAGCGACACCACGCTGGGCGATGCCGACTGGATCAATGCCGCCGCGATGACGGGCAATCTGAGCCTTGATTTGAACGCGGGGGGCCTGTTGCAACGAGCTGGCGTTAACTTCGGCAGCATCGGCACGGGCGCCAACGGCCGTATCGAAGGCGCGGTTTCAGGTGATGGTGACGACACGCTGACAGGCAATGACCTGAACAACCAACTGTTCGGGATGCGCGGCGATGACAGTCTGATCGGCGGTCTGGGCGATGACACTCTCGAAGGGGGTGCGGGAGCCGACACGATCATGGGCGGCGACGGTCTGGGTGATGTGGTGTCTTATTCCATGTCCAACACAGCCGTGAATGTCGTGCTCGCCAATACCGCAGTGCCGGGCGCGCAGGCCACTGTTTCAGGCGGCCATGCAACGGGTGATGTGGTCACTGGCGTTGAAGGGGTTATCGGCTCCGCGCTGGATGATACATTGTTTGGATCAACACAGGCCAACCTAATCGAGGGTGGCAAGGGCGATGACCAAATCTATAGCGGTGGTGGTGCCGATACGGTTCTGGGCGGCGAGGGTAATGACAGCATCGCGCTCTATGGGGCAACCACGTCTATTGACGGGGGCGCTGGCATTGATGCGCTGGATATGCACTATTTTGGCAGCGGTGTTTCTGCTGACCTGTCACAGGCGCGCATTCAGAATGTCGAACAGATCATCGGCTCGAATTTTGCCGATACGCTGACAGGGGATGCTCTGGAGAACACGCTGATCGGTGGCGCGGGTGCCGATATTCTGGACGGCGGCGCAAGCTTGGATGTGGCGTCTTACAAGGATGCAGGCGCAGCAGTTGCGGCCTCTCTTGAAAGCTCATCCGGCCTTTTAGGCGATGCGCAGGGCGACACCTATGCCAATATCGAAGGGCTTGAAGGCTCTGCTTATAACGACGAGCTGACCGGGGACAGCAACGATAACGTGCTGTCCGGTCTGGCAGGGGATGACAGCCTGTTAGGCGGCGGCGGCAACGACACTCTCATCGGTGGTGCGGGTGCTGATACGCTGGACGGCAGCGTCGGGATAAACACGGCCTTGTACGACACATCTGATGCTGGCGTTGCGATTAATCTGGACGCGAATATCGTGTCAGGCGGACATGCGCAGGGCGATGTCCTAAGCGGTATTGCCAACCTTACGGGATCGGATTTTGACGATATCCTAACAGGCGACGGCGGTGCAAATGAGCTGCTGGGCGGTGCTGGTGCGGATACGTTGGTAGGTCTGGGGGGCGCTGATGTCCTGTTGGGCAAAGGCGACGATGACAGCATCGAGGGCGGAGCAGATAACGACACGATTAGTGGCGGATTTGGTCACGACATACTCATTGGTGGTACTGGAAACGACAGCATCACAGGTGATGAGGGCAACGACACGCTTGAGGGCTCGGCAGGAACCGACACGCTGGACGGCGGCGCGGGCGACGATCTTCTCGACGGGTCTGATGGCGCGGATGCGCTCTATGGCGGAGAGGGTGACGACACCCTGCAAAGCAGTGGCAGCAACAGCACCATTGATGGCGGCGCGGGCACTGACGTTCTGGATCTGTCACAACAGGGTCTAACTGCGGGAACGGTGTTCAATCTGGCCACACCCGGGGCAGGTATTACAGGCATTGAAGGCGTAATCGGGACCGAGTTCGGCGATACGCTGAACGGAGATGACAATGACAACCGGATCGAAGGCGGCGTGGGTGCAGATAGCCTGACGGGCGGCACCGGCAAGGATACCTTGTCTTATGATCGCTCAACGGCAGCTGTGGCCATTAACCTGACCACATCAACCGGCCTTGGCGGCGATGCGGCAGGGGATGTCTTCTCGGAATTTGAGAACGTTACAGGCTCTGCCCACAATGATACGCTGACGGGTGATAGTGGCGTTAACGTGCTACGCGGCGGCGATGGCGACGATCTACTGGATGGTGGTTTGGGCCATGATATCCTGTATGGCGGTGCGGGCTTTGATACTGTCACCTATGCAGGCTCTGCCGCGGGTATTCTGATCCAAATGGGCACGTGGCGCGGTGAAAACCTGCCCGGCGGTGCCGCAACCACGGCCGAGGGTGATTTCCTTGACGGGATCGAAGGCGTTATTGGCTCTGCTTTTGCAGATGAGCTGATTGGTAGCGGCGAGGGTGATTTCCTGGATGGCGGCGCAGGCGATGATATCATCGAAGGTGATCTGTTTGGGCGTTCGGGCGATGACACCTTGCTGGGTGGCGAAGGCAACGATGATATTCTGGCCGGCGGTGGCGACGATAGTGTCGATGGCGGCGATGATAACGACACTATTCTGGGTCAGGACGGCGATGATACGCTGGAAGGCGGCGCAGGCGATGATGAAATCAACGGCGAGGTCGGCGATGACCTGATCCGAGGTGGCGCTGGCGTCGACCAACTGATCGGTGCAGAGGGCAACGATACAATTTACGGTGACGACGGCGACGACAACATTTTTGGCCGTGAGGACGACGACAACCTGTTTGGCGGTGACGGTAACGATGCATTGAACGGTCAAGAGGGCAATGACAGCCTGACAGGCGGCGAAGGCAATGACACCCTAAGCGGTGAAATTGGTGCGGACACCATTCTCGGCGGCGCGGGTATGGACGAAATCGTTGGCGGTGCAGATAATGACCTGCTGGGCGGCGAAGACGATAACGACAGCCTGTTTGGCGGTGACGGTAATGACACCCTGAACGGTGATGGCGGCGATGATGACCTGAACGGTCAGGACGGCGATGACAGCCTGTTTGGCGGAGCCGGTGATGACACGCTTGCTGGCGAGGTCGGTGCAGACACTATCCTTGGTGGTGCTGGTATGGACGAAATCGTCGGCGGCGAAGGCAATGACCTGCTGGGCGGCGAAGCTGATAACGACAGCCTGTTTGGCGGTGATGGCGCTGACACCCTCAGCGGCGATGGCGGCGACGATGATCTGAACGGTCAGGGCGGCGATGACAGTCTGACAGGCGGTGAGGGCAATGACACGCTTGCTGGTGAGGTCGGTGCAGACACCATTCTTGGTGGTGCTGGTATGGATGAAATCCTTGGCGGCGATGACAACGATTTGCTGGGCGGTGAGGCTGATAACGACAGCCTGTTTGGCGGCGCCGGTAATGACACCCTGAACGGCGATGCTGGCGACGATGCGCTGAATGGTCAGGACGGCAATGACAGCCTGAGCGGCGGCGAAGGCAATGACACGCTTACTGGTGAGATCGGTGCAGACACCATCCTCGGCGGTGCAGGTATGGACGAAATCGTTGGCGGTGCAGATAATGACCTGCTGGGCGGCGAAGACGATAACGACAGCCTGTTTGGCGGTGACGGTAATGACACCCTGAACGGCGATGCTGGCGACGATGTGCTTCAGGGCCAAGAGGGTACAGACACCCTCTATGGCGGCGACGGCGATGACAGCCTGACAGGGGACGCCGGCGATGACCGTCTAGAGGGCGGCATTGGCGACGATACCCTTGTTGCAGGTACAGGGGCTGATTTGGCTCTGGGAGGAGACGGTGCGGATAGTCTCTTTGGCCTGGACGGCGCAGACCGCCTGTTTGGCGGAACGGGTGCGGACCACCTTGAGGGCGGGAACGACAATGACCTGCTCAGCGGGAACGACGGGAACGATAATTTACTGGGGGGTGCGGGCGTAGATAGCCTGTATGGATCTGAGGGCAATGATACGCTGAATGGTGGCGCAGATGCTGATCTCCTTAATGCAGGGGTTGGTAATGATTTCGCATTCGGTGGCACGGGCAATGATTCACTTTATGGTTTGTCCGGTGACGACACGCTGAACGGGTCTGACGGGAATGACCTGTTAGGCGGCGGCACAGGCAATGACGTTATTGTTGGCGGCACAGGTAATGACAGCGGCTACGGAGCCGATGGTAACGATGCCTTGTACGGACAGGCGGGTGCTGACCTGCTGTACGGCAATGGCGGTACAGACAGCCTGTTTGGCGGTGACGATAACGACAGCCTGTATGGCGATGCGGGCGCAGATGTGTTGAATGGCGGCGGCGGCAACGATATTGTTGGTGCGGGCACTGGCAATGATACAATTGTCGGTGAGGCGGGCAATGACAGTCTGTATGGCGCTGCTGGCGATGATAACATTGGCGGCGGGGACGATAACGACAGTCTGTTCGGTGGTGATGGTAATGACACCATTACCGGCGGCACAGGTGCGGACCGGTTGTACGGCGAAAACGATGCAGACCGTTTGTCGGGCAATGATGGCAACGACTCCCTATATGGGCAGGCGGGTAATGACGTCTTGTTCGGTGGCGCAGGTGCAGATTTGCTCAGCGGGAACGCCGGCAATGACACGCTATTAGGCGAGGATGACAATGACGCGCTGTACGGATCGTCCGGACTGGACGAGCTGTATGGTGGGAACGGAAACGACCTGCTTGCAGGCGGCACCGATAATGACAGCCTAAGTGGCGATGCCGGCAATGACAGTCTCTATGGCGCAAACGGCAATGATACCCTCAATGGCGGCATCGGGGATGATACGCTGGACGGCGGTAATGATGCAGATATCCTAACCACAGGGGACGGGAACGATCTGGCCCTTGGCCGTGCGGGCAACGATACCATCTATGGTCAAAACGGAAATGACCGCCTCTATGGCGAGGGCGGCAATGATACAATCAGTGGCGACGCAGGCGATGACACTATTATCGGCGGCAGCGGCAATGATCTAATCACTGGAGGGGACGGAGCTGACCTTGTAGGGGGCAGCGGTGGCAATGACACCCTGTCAGCTGGCACAGGTGACGATACGATCTACGGCGGTGCGGGTAACAATATCATCTTTGGCGAAGCCGGCAACGATCTGATCATTCTGGGCTCTGGCAATGACAGCCTGCAGGGCGGCGACGGAAATGACACCATCAAAGGCAATCTGGGTGCAGATACCATCAACGGTCAGACGGGCGTGGATGTTGTGGATTACACAGGCTCGACCGCTGCTGTCGCAATTGCGATGACGGCCACGGCGGGTACTGGTGGTTATGCCGCGGGCGATGTTCTGGTTGGCATCGAGCACCTCATCGGCAGTAGTTTTGCCGATACGCTGACAGGCAACGGGCTGGAAAACACCATCGAGGGTGGCAATGGCAACGACCTGATCGACGGCGGTTTTGGCGGCGACGTGCTGGATGGCGGTGCAGGCATTGATATCGTGACCTACGCAAATTCGAACTCCAACGTGACGATCAGCCTGGATGGCAGTGTGACAGCAGCGGGCGGCTTTGCCGCTGGTGATGTCCTAAGCAACGTCGAGCATTTGCGCGGTTCTATCTACGGCGATAAACTGTACGGCGATGATGGCGGCAACTGGCTGGATGCTGGATCCGGTTTTGATGCGCTATTTGGCGGTGCGGGCAATGACACGCTGAGTGGTGGTACCGACAACGACACCCTGACAGGTGGCACAGGTGCGGATCTGTTGAACGGAAATGCAGGCACGGATACCGCCAGCTATGAGACATCGACCGCTGGTGTAACCGTCAATATGACAACCAATGTCAATGTCGGCGGAGACGCCCAAGGCGACAGTTTGTATAACATCGCTTATGTGACGGGCTCATCGTTTGGGGATGACATTACGGGAACAGCCAGTGAAAACCGTCTGTTCGGCGGTGCGGGCAACGATATCCTATCTGGGATGGCCGGAGCAGATACCCTGTTGGGCGATGTTGGTGATGATAGCCTTGATGGTGGTGCAGACAATGACTACCTCCTCGGAGACAGCGGGAACGATACCATCCGCGGCGGCGACGGTGTTGATACGATCAATGGCGGCGACGGCGATGATGTCATCATCGGTGGTGCAGGTGTTGATAACCTGTTCGGTGGAGCGGGTGCAGATCAGTTCGTCTTTGAGAGCGTTGGCGATTCAGGCATCACTGCAAGCACAGAAGATACCATCATCAGCTTTACCAGAGGTAGCGATGTGATCGACCTGTCGGGTATGACAGATACCACTGGTGCAGCGCTGACCTACAACAACAACACCACCTTCTTCGGGAATTCAGACAATGTGATTTTCCAGGTGGTTGGCGGTCATGGCAATTTGATGGTCGATGTGGATGGGGACAGGGTCAGCGATATGACAATCATCCTGCAGCACGTAACAGGGTTTGATGAAACAAACCTGATCCTGGTCTAGTCTTGGGCTAACAGCCTTGCTCTTGAACAGTTTTTCAGCAGCAAGGCACGGGCTGCCACCCTTGGTTATAAATAGAAAAAGGCCCGCCATTGGCGGGCCTTTTTCCATGATAGTGGCTGGTAAGGTTGCAAGCTGCAGCAAGTTTAGGAACCTTTTGAAGGTCAAAAACATATCAAAATGCGTCCACTGCCGAATGTGAGCGATATGTAAACGCCAGTCAAAAATCTCCCCGATTGTACAGAGCAGAGATGTCACCACAGGCGACCACAGTCGCGCAGCCTGACAGGCTGTAGACCCCAAACATCTCGACCCTGACTGGCTTTGCGTTTAAATTTCGAGAACGGTTTTATTGGGGGTAATACGCCCTTGGTCGTCGAGTATTTTGATCCGTTGGCCGGGGATACCTTTGTAGTCGATTGATGATCTACGCCCGCACCCGTCCGTGATTGTAACTGTGTACATGTTTCCGCCACGCCCAGCCTCAAATCTTGTCTTGAACTCAGTGAAGTCAGATTTGGATGCCCCATGCTTTTGGCAAAAATTCTCAAACCCGTTCTGAAAAAGGGAGAGGCATGGAGAAGTTGGCCTGATCCGGTTCCTTCATCCAGTTGGCCTGTCAAAAAATCCACAACGAGGCGCCCGTCCGGATTGCATGCGGCGTCTGCAAAAACATGCGTTTCACAATGGCCAACGACGAAGCCATGCCCACACGCTAAAGAGTCGGTCAAATTGTGGGCGACAGCGTGCAGTTGTGAGTGCTTCATAGATGTCATTATGAGACTATCTGTCGGCGCCGTTCAACTGCAGTCGCCCCGTATCTGAATAGTAATTTCGCCTGATCTCGCGGTTGGTGTCGAGAGCGCAGGTTGCAGATTATCGGCGATCTCTCTGATAGGTGTTTTTCGCTTACTGCCATTTGCTCAGCTTACGGCGTTCTTTGAAGTTCAGATGAGGGTAACAGCGACCCAGTGATAAACTCTATGTAAGATTATGTTTTAATCAAAATATTGCACTTCACTTGTGAAGTCGCCGCCACATTGACAATCAGACTGTAATCTATGTTATGTTGCATTTATGCTTTCATGCCCACTGTGCAACCCATCATAAGACGCGCCGCACAGTGCCTTTTTCAGAGACTGAAACTGTCCACTGCCAGCGTCGTTATGCCCAGCAATGAGATGTTGAAATCCTGATTGCCGTCTCCGTCAACATCACCCGACACAACGCCGTTGGAACCATCGGCCTCAAACCGTAGCTCACCCGCCGCTCCCGAGAATAGAGCTGAACCTACAAAGCTGAACGCCTGATTGCCTGCAATCACAGTGTTCGCATCAATCGTGGCCAGATTGATGAGGTCGCCGGTTCCAAAATCAGTAATCGTATCGCTGTCGTTGCCTGTGCTGTCAGACGTCGCGTTGAACTGGAACACATCCGCCTCTGTGCCGCCCGTCAGCGTGTCAGCCCCTGTGCTACCTACCAATGTATCCGCACCCGCACCGCCATTCAGCAGATCGTTCCCCAGCGCGCCATACAGTGCATCGGCACCCGCTGCGCCATACAGCTGGTCATCGCCATCGCCACCACCCAATACGTCAGCTCCGTTGCCGCCACCCAGCAGATCGTTGCCGATACTGCCCAGCAACACATCATTGCCGTTGCCGCCAAACAGGCTGTCATCCCCATCTTGGCCATACAGTTTGTCATTGCCGTTCATGCCCGCCAGCATATCATCGCCATCACGGCCGTAGATCACATCCTGACCGCCATAGCCCCAAACCTGGTTATTGGCCGCATTGCCACGCAAGCTGTCGCTGAACGCTGATCCGGAGAAGTCTTCAATTGATGTGTATGTATCACCCGCTGCAAAGCCAACGTTGAGGTTTGAAAAGGCCAGATCGGCCAGTACCCATGATGTGGCATCCGTATACACCGCACGGTCAACACCTGTGCCGCCATCAAGCGCATCAGCATCTGCACCGCCCACCAAAAAATCGTTGCCCGCACCGCCGTCTATCGTATCATCCCCGCCTCCGCCACGCAGGACGTTTACAACCGTATTGCCTGTAATCTCATCATTGCCAGAGCCGCCAATGGCGTTTTCAATCACAACGTCATAGGCAATGGCCACATCGTTCAAACTGTCAAAGCTGGAAAAGGTCGCATCGACCAGGCTTAGGACGACATCCGAAGTACGTGAGGATGCATCAAACGTGTCTGTGCCGCTCGCGTCCCAGATAGTATCAACCGTTGTGTTCCGCTTGCCTGTATAGACATCATCGCCCGCCGCCGTGGATTCGTTTGCGCCCCAACGCTCTTGCAGGGCCAAGATATCAAACAGCTGCAGCCCATCGCTGAATTCGCCATTATCGGCGTTCGCAGTATAGGACAGGACCGAATATTTGTTGCTCTCATATTCTCCGGACACGGTCCCTGATCCGCTGAACGTATGCTCAAACGACAGCGCGTGCATGACTTCATGCAAGATCAGGTTGTCGCTGCCCGAAGCCAGTGAGATGCTATCGTCAAAGACCACGAAATTATCATAGTCAGTCATGCTGACTGTGCCGCTACCGTTTATCGAGATCCCGTATCCGAACCCGCCGACACCGGCAACGCCACTGGGCAGCGATACTTTGCCAACATTCATCGTTGGATCGGCTTGCCCTGAGACAAGCTGGAAATCTACATTGGCGATGGACTCGATATAGTCGAGCATTTCTTCGTAGCGGACTTTCTCAGCTGCCGTAAACTCGGTCCATCCTGAAAACTGGCTACTTAGATCGCTTGGCTGTGACGTGCCTGCATATTGATACTCAAAGACATAGGGTGTCGCGACAGAACTATCCTCGTTGAGGGCACCTTCGATCGCATATTCCTGACCAGAAGACGTTGTAATGGTCAGGTCATTTGTCACGCTTGCAATGGCTTCAGCTCGGGTAATTGTCACAGGGATACTCCACTATCTACATCTCAATCCCGATGGTAATCACAAATAAATACGGTCAAAATTGGACTATCAAGAGGCCAGATCAGCCTAATTGAAACGATTTAGTCAAACATATGTTGCGGCGTGGCATGTCTAAGCACAGCACGGTCATATCATATTGGGGTCACAGAGCAGTGGACGGAATGCGCCCTGAAGGCGGTCTTTATTAAGAATAACCTTAAACCGTCACCGGTCTATTGTTGCCCATTTTGCGCAAAAGCCCAAGCATCCCGTGTGATTGTTTCCAAATCACTATGTACCGCCTGCCACCCCAAGATTTCACGCGCACGCGTAACATCCGCCACAAGTGTTGCGGGATCCCCCGCACGGCGGACATCTTCGACCACAGCAAAGTCACAGCCAGAGATGCGTTTGACCGCCTCGACCACCTGCCGCACGCTTTGCCCTGCGCCAGTGCCTAGATTGATAGCCTGCACGCCAGCCGTATCTTGGGCCAGCAGATGCCTCACCGCCGCAACATGACCCGAGGCCAGATCACTGACATGGATATAGTCGCGCACGCAGGTGCCATCAGGCGTGTCATAATCTGTGCCGTTAATCTTGATCTGGGGCCGCGTGCCCTGTGCTGCCTGAATGATCAACGGGATCAGGTGGGTTTCGGGATCGTGACGCTCACCCGTGCGGCCCTGTGCATCGGCACCGCAGGCGTTGAAATACCGCAGCGCTATCGCTTGTAGCCCGTGGGCAGAAACACAACTCTCCAGCACGGTCTCAACCATGGCTTTGCTATCACCATAGGGATTGATCGGCGCGCGGGGCAGTCCTTCGTCCAGCAAGGGAGTATCCGTGCAGTTGCCGTACACCGCAGCCGTCGAGGAAAACACCAACCGCGAAACATTTGCCGCATTCATCGCCGTCAGCAATGACAAGGTACCTGCAACGTTATTCTCGAAAAACGGCAGTGGCGTGATAACCGACTGACCAGCCTCAATCAGGGCCGCGAAATGGATGACACTGCCGATATCAAACCGCTGCAGTGTGCGGGTCAACAAATCCGTGTCGGCCAATGCCCCTTCAACCAGATCCGCCCCAAAACACGCATCGCGGTGGCCCGATGAGAAATTATCATAGACCACTGCGCGATATCCCGCTTCTTGCAGGGCCAGCGTCGTGTGAGATCCAATGTATCCGGCACCACCGACAACGAGGACATTTTTGTTCATACTTATAGACCTATTCGAGCTGGATTTCGGTGGTGCCCCTTGATGACATCTCCCCGCAAGGCGGGCAAGACGAGATGCCTCGCATCTCGATTGAACCTGCCCTCCAACCGGACTATCATCAAGGCCGAGCATTCAAACGGAAATTTACAGCGCATGACACAATCTATTAAAAAGCCGGCCCCGACTGTCACCCCCAATACATGGGAGTTTTTGCGCGACCCAATGATCGCCCCCACGGGCTTTCGCGAGTATGATGCGCGCTGGCAGTATCCCGAAGCCATCAACCTACCCGGCATTACGGCATTAGGGTTGGGTCTTGGTACGCAAATGCACCTGCGCGGGATTGAGCCTGTGATCGCAGTGGGCAATGATTACCGTGACTATTCGTTAACCATCAAAAACGCACTGATGCTGGGTCTGATGCAGGCCGGCATTCATGTCAAAGACATCGGTCCCGCGCTATCACCTATGGCCTATTTCGCGCAGTTCCATCTGGATGCGCCTGCTGTCGCCATGGTCACAGCCTCGCATAATCCCAATGGTTGGACTGGTGTGAAGATGGGCTTTGAACGCCCTTTGACCCACGGCCCCGATGAGATGAACGAGCTGCGCGACATCGTGCTGGAAGGACGTGGCCAGACACGTGAAGGCGGCAAATACGAATTCATTGAAGGCGTGCGTGAGGCCTATCTTGATGACCTCGTGGGCGACTTCAAAATGACCCGCAAGCTCAAGGTTGTATGCGCCACAGGCAACGGCACTGCCTCTGCATTTGCCCCAGAATTATTCGAGCGTTTGGGTGTAGAAGTTGTCGATAGCCACAACGCGCTTGATTACACCTTCCCCCATTACAACCCGAACCCCGAAGCCATGGAAATGCTGCACGACATGAGCGCAAGCGTAAAGGCATCGGGTGCAGATTTTGCGCTTGGCTTTGATGGTGACGGGGATCGTTGCGGCGTCGTTGATGATGAGGGCGAAGAGATATTTGCAGATAAGGTCGGCGTCATCATGGCCCGTGACCTCAGCAAGATTTACCCAAACAGCACGTTTGTAGCAGATGTGAAATCAACAGGTCTCTATGCCTCTGATCCTGTGTTGATCGCCAATGGTGCCAAGTCGGATTACTGGAAAACCGGCCACTCCCACATGAAGCGCCGCGTGAAAGAAATCGGCGCGCTGGCGGGTTTCGAGAAATCGGGCCACTACTTTCTCGCCGAGCCCATCGGGCGCGGCTATGATTGCGGCATGCGTGTCGCCGTCGAGATCTGCAAACTGATGGACCGCAATCCCGATATGTCCATGTCGGATCTGCGCCGTGCGCTGCCACTCACCTATGCGATGCCCACCATGTCGCCCTATGCCGCAGATGAAGAGAAGTACGACATCCTCGCCCGGATCGTCTCTAAGCTGGAGCATGTGACCGAATTTGCAGGCCGCAAGGTCTCAAAAGTGGTGACCGTAAATGGCGCGCGGGTGATCCTTGATAACGGTAGCTGGGGTCTTGTACGGGCCTCCTCTAACACGCCCAATCTGGTGGTGGTCTGCGAAAGCTCGGACTCCGAAGAGGAGCTGCGCGCAATCTTCAAAGCCGTTGATGATGTGATCCGTACCGAACCCAATGTTGGCGATTATGACCAAACATTCTGATCAGGTGCTCTGCGGATGCAGCCGATGAAAATCGCAGTTGCAGGGCTGGGCTATGTGGGACTGTCAAACGCAGTCTTGCTGGCCCAGCATAACACTGTCGTGGCCGTGGACATTGACCAATCCCGTGTGGATATGGTTAATGCCCACCAAAGCCCCATTGTAGACCCTGATATTGCGGATTTCCTGCAATCTCACGATCTAGATTTGACCGCCACCACAGACAATGCGGCTGCCTTTGCGGGGGCTGATTATATCATCGTGGCCACCCCTACGAACTACGATTCCGACACCAACTACTTTGACACCTCCAGTGTCGAAACCGTGGTGGCCCAAGCGTTAAAGCACAACACCTCCGCCCATATCGTGATCAAATCCACCATTCCCGTAGGGTTCACCGAACGCTTGCGCGCCGAACTGGGCTGTGACCGGATCATGTTCAGCCCCGAGTTTCTGCGCGAGGGGCGCGCGCTTTATGACAACCTGCACCCCAGCCGCATCATCGTAGGGGCCACCACGCAGGCGGCGCGTGTATTTACGGATCTGCTGGTTCAGGGGGCGGTTGCCACGGACATCGCCGTTAAATTCACTGACGCCTCAGAGGCCGAAGCAATCAAACTCTTCGCCAATACGTACCTCGCCATGCGCGTGGCTTTCTTTAACGAGCTGGACAGTTATGCCATGTCGCGCGGCGTGGACAGCCGCCAGATCATCGAAGGCATCAGCCTCGATCCACGTATCGGTGATCATTATAACAATCCGTCCTTCGGCTATGGCGGATATTGCCTACCCAAAGACACCAAACAACTGCTGGCCAACTATTCGGAAGTGCCGCAAAATCTGATCCGCGCCGTTGTGGACGCCAACCACACCCGCAAGGATTTTCTAGCCGACCAGATTATCGCGCGCGCGCCGCGTGTGGTGGGTGTTTACCGTCTGGTGATGAAGGCGGGATCCGACAACTTCCGCCAGTCTTCGGTTCAGGGGATCATGAAGCGGATCAAAGCCAAAGGCGTCGAAGTCATCGTCTACGAACCTGCGCTGGAAGAAGATCATTTTTTCAATTCACGCGTAGTGCGCGATCTGGAGGCATTTAAGGCCGAGGCTGACATCATCATGGCCAACCGGCAGGACGCTGATCTGGACGATGTTGTTGATAAGGTTTTCACCCGCGATCTGTTTGGTGCAGATTAACGCAAGTTAAATCACACCTTCACGTCCCTCACCCCTAGATGGGACGTGAAGAGGCTTAACCAAACTGGAAGACATCATCGCTCAGATCGGCGATGCGTGTATCTTCGACCCTAATTTCAAAGTTTTTCAGCTCGATTACCACGTCATTACCTTGTTGGCGCATGTCCAAATCACGGTACTTGACCGGGATAACAGCAATTCTGATCATATCCACGTTCGGATTGAAATCTGTAATTACGTCTGTTCCGCCCTGATCAAAGCGGAAATAAAATGTGTCAGCGCCGTTGCCACCCGTCAGTGTGTCACTGCCTTCACCGCCGCGCAGATCGTCCTTGCCATTACCGCCATACAGCACATCATTATCAGCTCCCGCGCCCAGCAAATCATTTCCATCACCACCCAATAGCGTGTCGCGTCCCCTGTTGCCCCAGACTTCATCATTACCGCCGTCGCCATTCAGGTAGTCATTACCATGGAAGCCGCCAACCGTATCCACCCCTGCGCCGCCGCTCAGTTGGTCCCCGTCACTGCCTCCCCACACCAGATCATTGCCGTCCTCGCCATACAGTTCATCATTGTCACCACCGCCGCCTAATGTGTCGTTTCCGCTACCGCCCCAGCCTCTGTCTTCGCCCAGGTTGCCCCAGATTTCGTCATTGCCATCACCACCATAAAACACATCTTCGCCAAAAAAACCGCCCAGCGTATCGTTACCCTCGTTACCATACATCGTGTCATTTCCCTGATCGCCCCAGACCTCATCCGCCTCTGTACCGCCAAACATCAGATCATCGCCGTAACCACCCTTCAGGGTATCATAGCCCGCCTCGCCCACTATTTGATCGTTACCATCGCCCCCCCATGCCGAGTCATTACCATCACCACTTTGCAGAGTGTCGTTACCAGAATCGCCGTATATCGTGTCGTTGCCGCTAGCGCCTAAAACCTGATCATCGCCCACGTCACCACGCACAATATCCGCATCGTCGCCCCCGATGAGCACATCATTGCCTGCGCCGCCATAAAGCGTATCGCGCCCAACCCCACCCTCGAGACGATCATTCCCTACGTCACCCAAGATAAGATCAGCGCCGCCATCGCCCTGTAATGTATCGTTTCCCGCATCACCGTATATCGTGTCTTCCCCCAGGTCGCCCCTGATCAAATCATTGCCGTCACCACCACGCAAATCATCCGCACCGCTGCCACCATCCAGCACATCATTCCCTGCAGCCCCAGCAACAAAATCATCATCTGCACCGCCAAAAAGCATGTCACTGCCATTGCCGCCAAACAATGAATCGTCACCCGCGCTGCCAAACAGGCTGTCAGCACCACCACCACCAGTCAGTTTGTCATTAAGAACATTTCCCTCAATACGGTCTGCGCTGTCACCTCCCGCGATAACCATCGCCGTCACCGGAGTTACAGGTGTTGGCGTCACAACGGGTGGCACCACTACGGGTGTTGGCGTCACAACGGGCGGTTCAACTACTGGGGTTGGGGTCACCACAGGTGGTACCACCACTACCGGTGTTGGGTTTGCTTCGGGCGGTGCTGCCGTGCGCTCCAGAATGGGAATGCGGTCGGCCCATTCAAAAGCCAACCCAAACAAATCCTCGCTATCCAAGGACATCCCATTCGTCGATTGAACTTCAACTACAGTGTCACGCAATGAAATACGTGCACCCGAAGACGTGGCATTCACGCTCAGCTGATCAGCCGTGCGCAGCATGAAGTAGGAGGAAAAATCAAGGATATCCACACCAGGCGTAAAATCGAGGATACGTGTCTTGCCCCCTGTTTCTGACAGCACAAAGCGGTCAGCGCCTGCGCCCCCGGTCAACCGAGCATCCAACGCGCCCACAATGATATCATCACCGTCACCGCCCAGCACCGTATCACCCTCGCCCGCCACCAACATGTCATCGCCCACGCCGCCCGTCAGCCGACCTGCAGCGTCGGCATCACCGCGCTGCGTGCTGCCAAGATCTGATAAATCGACAACGTACCGCACGATGCTGGCATCTGTCGCACTGCTGACAAATATCTGGAGCGCATCGCCCATCACGGACACTTCGATCTGATCCACATTCATCAGGTTCGCACCCGTCGTGTGGGGAATGGTTTCAAGATGGATCAGCCGCCCGTCTGGCATCAAGGTATGCAAACTCAACCCGTCATCGCTTCCACCTGCTATAACAAACACACGGTCATCTACCTGCGCAATTTCTACTGAGTGCACCCCACCAAACCGCGTCTCGCGGGTGTCCATGATGTGATCTACCACTGCCATCTGGCCCGCAGCATTCAGGGACAGCACACTCAGCGTTGATGTGCCTGCACTGCCTAGAACAACCCATGTCTGACCAAAGGCTGTGACTGTATCGAATGTGGTGGGAGCGGTAATGCTCAAGCCTTCTTCGGCCCCCAGATCATCTGCTTGGGTCAGCGCGCCACTGGCGCTGTTGATGCGGTAACTGCTGATACTATTGGTGCCGTATTCGCTGGCCAGTAGGAAACTCTGTGTTCCAACCTGAACGGTATCAAGGGCGGTCACACCGTCCAACACAACCTGCTGGGCGGTGCCTGCACTGCCATCGATGTGGCGCGCGACCTGTCCGCTGTCTTGGGCGACGCTGTAGGTCGCCCTTCCCGCAGTGACCTGCAGTGAGGTCACATCACTGCTACCCTGTGTCGCGCTAATCGCCGCCGCCGTTGAGAAACTACCATCTGCCGTCAGCCAGTATTGAACTATGGCTGTACTTGCACCGCCCGCCGCCACAACCATGGCTGTACTGCCGTACGTCACCACGTCGATTGTACCGCTAACGGCCTCTCCCGCATCCTGAGAAAAGAACACCCGGTCAGTCACCGCAACGGTCCGACCTGTCGCGTCCAGTTGGTACGAAACCAGCCCTCCGTTCAGACCTGTAGAGGACACCAGAAACGTACCTGAATTCAGATGTACGATTTCCAGATCTCGAATATCACTGGTTAATGTAATATCGCCCGCCCCAAGGCGATCTTTGTACTCAAAAAACATGCTGCCACTCCACATCGCGCATGTGTTAAGGTTTGGCAGGGCAGCAGGGATGGCTCGGGTTTGAAATCAGGCTAAATCTGGCCGTTTATCCCCTCTTTTATATACCTTTTCATAAGGTTTTAACGGTTGTTCCTCAGCTGTGGGTTTCCTACTGTGCGCCAGCAGGTGATGCACGGCAAAGGGCAACATATGAATTTCTTGATTGTAGGCGCTGGCCTTAGTGGTGCAGTGCTGGGGCGCAGCTTGGCGCAAGCAGGTCACATGATCACCGTGATCGACAGCCGCCCCCATGTTGCCGGCAATTGCCACACGCAGCGGTGCCCGGACACGGGCGTCCTGGTGCATGTCTATGGGCCGCATATCTTTCACACTGATGATGTGCAGGTCTGGGATTATGTAAACGGGTTTGCCAATTTTCTGCCCTACCGTAACCGCGTCAAAAGCACGGTCGGCGGATCCGTCTATTCGCTGCCTGTGAACCTACACACGATCAATCAGTTCTTTGGCAAAACCCTGCGCCCTGATGAGGCACGCGCGTTCATTGAACAAACCCAAGCAGACACCACCATCACCGATCCGCAAAGCTTTGAAGAACAGGCTCTGCGGTTTGTGGGCCGTGATCTCTATGATGCGTTTTTCCGCGGCTATACGGAAAAGCAGTGGGGGTGTTCGCCCACACAGCTGCCCGCCTCGATCCTCAAACGCCTCCCGCTGCGGTTCAACTACGACGACAACTATTTCAACCACCGTTTTCAGGGCATGCCCGAGCAAGGCTATACCTCCATGGTTGAGGGTATTCTGGACCACAAAAATATCGACGTGCATTTGGATACGCCGTTTTCGCATGAGATGGCGAACCCTGCAGATCATGTGATTTGGTCCGGCCCATTGGACAGCTATTTTGAGTATAAGCTTGGCCGCCTTGGCTATCGCACGCTGGATTTTGAGCGGTTCACCGCTGAGGGGGATTATCAAGGCTGTGCGGTCATGAACTACGGCGCGCGCGACGTGCCTTATACCCGCATTACCGAGCACAAACATTTTGCCCCGTGGGAAAGCCATAACAGCACCGTGTGCTACCGCGAATATGCGCGCGCATGCGGGCCTGATGACATTCCCTATTATCCGATCAGACTGGTTGAGGAAAAAGCGCTTCTGGGTCAATACGAAGCCTTGGCCGCAGCTGAGCAGGGCGTGAGTTTTGTAGGTCGCCTTGGCACCTACCGCTATCTGGATATGGATGTCACCATCCGCGAAGCATTAGATTTGGTGCCACAACTGTTGACGCGGTTTGGCGGTGAATAGGTCTCTAACAAAGACATAATAGGTCAAGCAACAGGCAACGTCCGCTCTGGGATGAGCGTATAAATCATTTTTCCACAGGTTTGCCATCACACACCTGCAGGAGAGTTGCCCCCATGTCTGACACATCCCCCCGTCTGTCCCTTCCCTTTATTGCGCCTGCACAGGCCCAAAAACACGTCACCCATAACGAGGCACTTCTGCGCCTTGACGCGCTCACCCAGCTGACGCTGGAAGGGGTAGAGCAAACAACACCGCCCACGACCCCGCAAGAGGGGCAAGTCTGGGCTTTGGGGGCAGCACCCGGTGGTGCATGGACAGACCAGCCCGGCACATTAGCCACCTATCAGAACGCTGGCTGGGTGTTTGTGACACCTGTTGCGGGCTGGCAGGCGGTTGATCTCACCGATACCAGCATCAAAATATGGAACGGCACCACATGGGAGGCCACCCTAGAAAACCTCCAAGGCATCGGCATCAATGCCACCTATGATGCATTCAACAGATTGGTTGTGGCATCCGAGGCTACGTTGTTCACCCATGACGGCAACGGCCACCAGATCAAAGTGAACAAAGCCGCCGCCGCCGACACCGCCAGCTTGTTGTTCCAGACCGGATTTTCAGGGCGCGCAGAAATGGGCACCACAGGCAGTGACAGCTTTGAGATCAAGGTCAGTGCCGATGGCGGGACGTGGAATACAGGTCTGCTGCTTGATGCGGTCACCGGACAGGCACAGGCACCTTCAGGGCTGCAGGTGACAGGTCAGATCACAGGCACCGCCATCACCCAAAGTTCGGTTGATGCAACGCCGAACCGAATTCTAAAAGTAGGGGATTTTGGTGTGGGGGCCACGACGGCCCCTGTGATAAGCGACATTGACTCCTTCAGCCTGCCTTTCGGTCAATACCGCACCACAGCACCCGATACAGTTGGCACCTTTCCAACGGTAACCCCATGGGGCAACTTGATCGTGTTTGGCTCTACTCTCAGCAATTTTGTGCAGCTTTTCACCACGGTGGTGGACGACAAATTATTCATGCGCCGCTACCGCGTCAGCGACGGCGGTTGGCAGCCGTGGCGCACGTTTTGGAACACGGCAAATACCACAGTGGATGCCAACGGGTTTGTCCGCGCCGCCAGTCCGATTGTGCAACTGTTTGACGATCGCCATGAAGAACCTGTTGAAGAGGTTGGTGCCCGATTTGAAAAGCAGGCCGTGGGACATTACACCCTGCACGATGTATCGCCATTGGCGCATGAAGGTTGGTCAGTTGAGATCCCTCGCGACATCAATGGCAACCGCCAGGTTTTTGTCGAGCTGGACTACGATGCAGACAGCGCGGTTTTGACGTTGCACACCAGCACACCTGTCTGGGATGGGCGCTGGCAGGCGGGCGCACCCTGCGATATTCCATCACAGCGCTGGATTGATCTGCGCTTCATCCCTCGCGAGGCGGAGGATCTCTCCGAAGAGACCCTCTAACCTTTGGCACCTTGGCCGCGCGAATAGACATCCTCATAACGGATGATGTCATCTTCGCCCAGATAGCTGCCTGTCTGCACTTCGATCAGAACCATCGGCATTTTGCCGGGGTTCTGCATCCGGTGGACAGCGCCCAAGGGGATATAGACAGACTGGTTTTCCGTAACCATTTTGATCTCATCGTCGATGGTCACCTGCGCGGTGCCTTCAACCACGATCCAGTGTTCGGCGCGGTGGTGGTGGCTTTGTAACGAAAGCGCCGCCCCCGGGTGCACCACGATGCGCTTGACCTGAAACCGGTCACCTGTGCCCAAACTCTCAAACCAGCCCCACGGGCGGTAATCCCGCGGCAATGTATCGGCTTGGGCCGCGCCTTGCGCCTTGAGCATGGTGACCGCTTGTTTCACCCCTTGGGTCTGGTCGCGGTGCGCCACCAAAACGGCGTCGGGCATGGCGATAGCAATGATGTCTTCCAGACCAATACCCACCAGTTGTTGGCTTGGATCTTCTGCGCGCAGCAGGGTGTTGTGGCAATCAATCGCCGTGGCCCCCTGTGTGGTTACAACCCCGTTTTCATCAGGGGTGCCTTCGCGCCAGACAGCCTCCCAACTGCCCAGATCAGACCACGCGCCGCCGTAAGGCACCACACTCAGGTTGTCCGCCTTTTCCATGATCGCATAATCGATGGACTCGTCTTGCAACGTGGCCCATGAGGCGGGGTCAAGTCGGGTAAAGTGTAGATCATGCTCGGCCTGCGCTACGGCGCGGCGGGTAATCTCCAACATCTCTGGCGCGTGTGCGCTAAATGCTGCAATCAAAGTGCGGGTGGTAAACAGGAATATCCCTGCGTTCCACAGATGCGTTCCCCCCGCGACCAAAGCCTGCGCCGTGGCCGTATCAGGCTTTTCAACAAACCCTTTCAGCGGTTGAGCCACAGGTGCAAAATCGTCCTCCAACGGACCGGATAGGGCCAACCAACCATAACCTGTTTCGGGGCGCGTGGGGCGAATGCCAAATGTCACCAACTGGCCGGCGCGCGCCGTCGGCACCGCCGCTGCAACAGCTGCGCGAAACAGCGCCTCATCTTCGATCACGTGATCAGACGGGGCCACCAGCATCAACGTATCCGCTCCACCTTGCTGCGCCTCAAGCGCCAGTGCGCCTGCCAACACCGCAGGCGCGGTATTGCGCGCCTCGGGCTCGATCAACGTGGCCAGCGCCCCTGCGCCAATGGCCGCCAACTGCTCTGTCACAACAAACCGGTAATCCGATCCGGTAATGATCAGCGGTGCGCCAAACCCCTCCCCTGACAACCGACGGGCCGAGCTTTGGAACAGGCTGCTGTCGCCTGTAAATTTGGCAAACTGTTTGGGATAGCTTTTGCGCGACAAGGGCCACAGACGGGTGCCGGAGCCTCCACATAAAAGTAGCGGGTAGATTGTATCGGTCATGCACATCCCTCTGAACACATGGCACTATGCCTTGCACAACCATAACAACAGCGCACGCCAAGGGGAACTGCCCCCGGGTATAATTGCACCACGTCCAATGGTAGGCTAGGACACAGACAGCCCCATCAGGATGCCCTGCCCCCATGCGCCTTCATGCGATCATCATCAGCTGGAATGGATATGCTGACAAAGCGCGCGCCATTGCCCACGCATTGGAAGGGTCGGTGGATGCGCTCACGGTGATCTACTCCAGCGCGGATGCCCAGCCACAAGAGGGCCCAGGCACATGGCTGCAAGTTCCCAACAGCTGGTATTTTGGACGCAAATTCCATACCTCACTAGAGGCGGTTGGGCCGGATGATCTGATGCTGCAAATTCAGGCCGACGCCCATAGCGATGATTGGCCTGCCCTCGCAACGGGCTGTGCGCAGTGTTTTGCCAACCACCGCGATATAGCCCTGTGGACCCCCGATGTGAACTGGAGCCCGTGGCACGCGGAAATCGTAGGGGACGGCATGTTGGCACATACCAATCTATTGCAGGTCAGCCAGACGGATGGCATTGTCTGGGCGATACATCCCGCCCTGTATCCTGCCCTGCGCACGCCTGACTATACCACCAACAATCTGGGTTGGGGGATTGACTGGTTAGCCCTGTTAGAGACACAAAAGCGCAACATGATCGCTGTGCGTGATCTATCTTACCCTGTGTCCCATCCTTACGGGCGCGGCTATCACAACATGGCCGCCGCACAGCACATGAAGAATTTTCTCACGCAACTGCCCCTTGCGGATCAACACAAAATCCTATCCCAACATGACGCGCTAGAGGCCCGCAAACGTGCCTTTGCTGGCGCGCCTCCCAAACCCGATACCGCCCCCCAAACACCGGAGACGACCCTTATGCCGTGGCCCTTTATCCGCGCGCCGCTGGCCGCCAAGACCTCTCAGGCCTTTGTCATCGCCGGGCATGTCTATGTCAAAGCGGCCGCTAAAAATATCGAAGCCGAAGCAGCTATTGAATATGGCAGTACTCAAACACCGCTGACCCGCATGGATACTCTCCCTCCGCGCGGCCACATCACACACCCATTCCCTTTGCATGCGACAGAGAGCAAAACCGCCTATCAACAGGTGAACGGGTTAAAAGAATGGCAGGTCGATGGCTGGCCCACCCTGCGGGTGATCCCCGATTTTACCGCGCGCGTGCAATCCATTACGCTGAGTGGGGATATGACCCTTGCACCGGCAGACGCCCCGCAAATGTTCACCGCCAACCTGGCCGTGCACCGCGGCAAGGGCGATTTGATCATCTGCCTGTCGGACATGCACGGCACGATCCTGCATGAGTTCCCCTGCCGGTTCGAAACAACGTATTGGGGTGGCGACCAATCGCAGAATTACAAACTGGTGCAAATCCCCCTACCCGCCCACGACCACCTTCTTCGCATGACCCTGCGTATCGAAACCCAAGAAACACCCGAAACAACAGCCGATCAACCTGCCGTCTTTTTTGTCGCCCGCCCCCGATTGCGCAGCGCGGATGATGATGCCCTGCTGACCCCGGCGGTGGTACAGGCGAAAAAACCACGCGGCGATGCGGTCTGGTATAGTGCGCAGCTCGGCCTTGAGGCGCAGACAGATGCGCGCGAGGTCGCGTTGATCATGGGCAAGGCGCGCACGCCCCTGCTGTCGGTTCCTGATGTGCAGATCACATTGGTCAAAGACCACGGACACATGCTGGAATTACACAGCGATCATGCACTGACAGCCACCCTATGGCGGGATGGTGCACCCTGTTATGTCGCCGCATTGGAGCTGGGCGAAAACACCCTGCGCCTGCCTTTATCAGAAGCGCAAACAGCACCTGTCTTGCTGGAACTGCGCGACGCCTCCGGCACGCTGACTTTTTGGCATACTTGGCATGTGCCCTCTATCCAGCCGCCCGTCCCCGTTCAAGAAATGCCTACACGTGATCTGTTGGCCCGCACTACGGGTCGCATGGACGCAGTGCGCCAACATCTTGCAACATCCACAGAGTTGACACTTTTACCTCAGTTAGAGACTATACTTACCGCATTGGAGGCAGGACCGAATGCCCTAACCCTGACCCCTTTGCACTTTCCCGATGTGACCGCACCGCAAGTGAGCATTGTGATCACCGCTGCTGCCGATATCGCTGTGACCTATACCTGCCTTGCTGCCCTCCTGCTGGCATGGAACCGTGCCAGTTATGAGGTGATCCTATTGGCAGATACCGCGCAGGCCCCACAGATTGAGGCGCTTTTTGCTGGTGTCACCGTGGCCTCCAATATGAATGCCGCCACCGCACAGGCGCATGCGCCCTACATCACGCTGCTGGACGCCCACGCAGAAGTAACAAGCGGCTGGCTGGATGCCCTGATCGCCGCCTTTGACCGCTTTGAAAATGTCGGGTTGGTAGGTGCAAAACTGCTGTATCCCGATGGCAGACTGTGCAGCGCTGGTGGTCTGGCCACAGACACACCGCAGGCCCACGGCACAGGCCAGCATCCGGATGATCCGCGCTATTGCTACGCCCGACAGGTGGATTATGTGCCCCGCACCGCCCTGATGACCCGCAAGGATATCTGGCAGTCATTAGGTGGATTAGACACTAATTATGACTCCAACCCCTTTGCTGATGTTGATCTTGCCAGCCGGATACGCGCCGCTGGCCACACAACATGGTATGTGCCTGCCGCTACCGTCTACCTGAATGCAAATACGGAACCAGCCGCTACCTCCTCGCAACAGGCTGATCCTGACTGCGGTATCGCTGGACGTGTTTTGCTGCTTTCTTCTGGCGCGCCTACGCTGGCGGTGACCGCCCGCTTGCGCGCAACCGGATACAAAATCACCTCCCTTGCCGCTGACATGCATGCGCACAGCCCCCACACCCCCGATCTGCAAAACAGCGGAGTCGAAGTGATTACGACCCCCTTCCATCCAGACCCTGATGGTTTTCTAAAAGCGCGCGGTCGGGAGTTTGATGTGTTTTACATTCTCGGCTGTGATCTGGCGCAGACCATGGTGCCGGCCATTCGGGGCGCGCACCCGCTGGCGCGGTTGGTGCTGGCCACAACCGAGGCACCCAAAGCCGATGACTTTGACATCATGCGCAGTGTGGATGTGGTGCTGGCCCACAGCGCGGCAGCCTATGCCCTGATCACGACACAGCAAGACATCACCGTTTTGCGTGGCGATACCCTCACGGCTGACATCCTGCGCGCGGCGTTTGTGCAAGCAGGCGTGCCGCAATAGCCCCACGCTGGTTCCGTCCGATCACACGATTTCAAGGGCATCTGTCAGGCTGGTCACATTGTTCAGAGTCAACACTTCTCCGCCGTCAAAGCGCAGGGTCAGGTTGCCGCCCTGCGTGCTGCCAAATGTCGAGACAACGGCACTGGCGCTCAAATTTCCATGGTTAGAGGTCCATAGATTGTCATTCAGACGCAGCACATCACCCTGCCCTGCATCAAAATCGGTGATCACATCACGCCCCCCTCTTGCGGCAAAAACAAAGGTATCAGCCCCTGTGCCTCCGGCGACGGTATCTTTGCCCCATCCCCCCCAAAGAATGTCATTCCCTGCACCACCACAGAGACCGTAACTTAACCACAACACAGCCTCACGACGAACAGCCCACCTAGCTACCC
>ERZ1027208.218-NODE-218-length-26633-cov-105.709873_pt1 | contig 26633 bp, 22 predicted proteins | sample MGYA00520867_ERZ1027208 | MGnify/ENA primary metagenome ERZ1027208 (study PRJEB33311, sample SAMEA4378413) | marine metagenome | biome: Marine biome; feature: Fjord; material: Water | collected 2014-07-20T08:00:00Z/2014-07-... | depth 75 m ...
CCGATGATGCAACAATTTATGCGCATCAAATCTCAGCATCCCGACACTTTATTGTTCTATCGCATGGGCGATTTTTACGAGTTGTTCTTCGACGATGCTAAAAAAGCGGCGCACTTGCTGGATATCACTCTGACCTCACGGGGTAAATCGGCGGGGCAGCCCATCCCCATGGCTGGCCTACCCTTTCACGCCGCTGACAACTACCTGGCCCGCCTGGTGAAACTCGGTGAATCTGTCGCCATCTGCGAACAGATCGGCGACCCTGCCACGAGTAAAGGGCCCGTTGAGCGCGAAGTGGTGCGCATTGTTACGCCCGGTACCATTACCGATGAAGCCTTATTACAGGGCAGCCGCGAAAACCTATTGGTTGCCGTCAGCTCTGGCGATGACAGCTTTGGTATCGCCAGCCTCGATATCGGCAGCGGGCGCTTCCTGGTTATAGAAGTCGACGGGGAAGACGCCCTGCTCGGTGAATTACAACGCCTTAACCCCGCTGAGTTATTAGTCAGCGAAGCGCTTGCCGAAAGCGGACTGGTCGATAACTTTAAGGGGCTACGCCGCCAGCCTCCCTGGGATTTCGATCTCGACACGGCGCGCACCAGCCTTTGCGAGCAATTTTCCACGCGGGATCTATCGGGCTTTGGCTGTGAACATTTGAACCTGGCATTAATGGCCGCCGGCTGCCTGCTCAATTACACCAAGGAAACCCAGCGCACCGCCATGCCCCACGTGCGTGGCATTCACCATGAAAACCGCAATGAAAGTGTGATTCTCGATGCCGCAACGCGGCGCAATCTCGAGATCGACACCAACCCCAGCGGCGGACAGGAACACACCCTACTAGCGGTGATGGACAACACGGCCACCGCAATGGGCGGGCGCTTATTACAGCGCTGGCTTAACCGCCCCCTGCGCCAGCTCCAAACTTTGCAGGCGCGGCAGCAGGCCATACTCGAATTACAGGCCGATTATCTCTACGAAAACAGCGCCACCGTGTTAACAAATATTGGCGATATCGAACGCATTCTAGCCCGTGTGGCACTGCGCTCGGCCCGCCCTCGCGATTTGGCACGACTGCGCGACTCACTAGCCATTCTTCCCGAACTACACACCACACTGGGGGCTCGCTCGGCCCCGCTTTTAACGGCATTGGGCGCACAAATTGCCACCTTCCCGGCACTGGTATCACTGCTGAATAAAGCGGTAATTGAGAATCCTCCGGTGGTGATTCGCGAAGGCGGCGTTATTGCCGAGGGCTTTGACAGCGAACTGGATGAGCTGCGCGCCATTAGCAGTAATGCTGGCGGCTATCTGATTGCGCTGGAAAAACGCGAGCGCGAAGCCAGTGGTATCGCCACCTTAAAAGTGGGCTTTAACCGCGTCCACGGCTACTTTATTGAAATCAGCAAGGGCCAGGCCGACCAGGCCCCCGCCCACTATATTCGCCGCCAGACATTGAAAAATGCCGAGCGCTATATAACGCCAGAACTCAAAGGCTATGAAGACAAAGCCCTGAGTGCCAAAAGTCGTGCCCTGACCCGTGAAAAAGCGCTCTACGAAAACCTGATTGATAGCCTCAATGAAGAGCTAGCGCCACTGCAGCAAAGCGCCAGCGCCATCGCCGAACTGGACGTGCTGGTGAATCTCGCCGAGCGCGCCGAGACACTGAATTTAGCCCCCGCAGAACTCCGTGAAGAATCCGGCATTCAATTCACCGCTGGCCGCCATTTGGTGGTTGAACAGGTGCTGGACAAGCCCTTCGTCGCCAACGATCTTGAGTTCAAGGCACAACGCCAAATGCTGATTATCACCGGCCCCAATATGGGCGGTAAATCGACCTATATGCGCCAGGCCGCGCTGATCGTCCTGCTCGCCCATATTGGTAGCCATGTGCCGGCGGCCGAAGCTCGCATCGGCATGGTCGACAGAATCTTCACGCGTATAGGTTCCTCCGATGACCTCGCTGGCGGACGCTCAACCTTTATGGTCGAGATGACGGAAACGGCAAATATCCTTCACAATGCCACCGAGCGAAGCCTGGTGTTGATGGACGAAATTGGCCGTGGCACCAGCACCTTTGACGGCCTATCACTGGCCTGGGCCTGCGCCATTCATCTGGCCGAAAAGGTCGGCGCCTTTTGTCTGTTTGCCACCCACTATTTTGAACTCACCGCACTAGCGGAGAGTATCGACAATGTCGCCAATGTTCATCTCGATGCCTCTGAATACAATGATGACATCGTCTTCCTGCATCGCGTGCAGGACGGCCCTGCCAGCCAGAGTTACGGCATACAGGTCGCCCGCCTGGCTGGTCTGCCGAGCGAGGTGATCGACAGTGCTCGGCTCGAGCTACAGCGACTCGAAAACCCATCGCAAGTCGCCAACAAAATCCCTTCATCACCAGCACCCCAGCAAAGTGATCTCTTCAGCGTTGCGCCGGATACGCGACTGTTCGATGCGCTCAGTGAACTCGAACCCAATGACCTTTCCCCCCGGGCGGCACTCGAGGCGCTATATAACCTAAAGCTATTAAGTCAGGAAAAATAGACTGAGCACGGCCTGCTATCAGCCTAAATTTTCAGCTATAATCCGCCGCCTTTTGATTCTTTAGCTCGACCGGGAGAGTACAACCATGACATTTATCGTCGGGGAAAACTGCATTAAATGTAAATACACAGACTGTGTGGAAGTCTGTCCTGTCGATTGTTTTTATGAAGGGCCAAACTTTTTGGTGATCCACCCGGACGAGTGTATTGACTGCGCACTGTGTGAACCCGAGTGTCCCGCCGAGGCCATCTTTGCCGAAGATGAGATCCCCGAGGGCCAGGAAGTTTTCTTTGAACTGAACACCGAGCTGGCCGATGTCTGGCCCAACATCACTATCAAGAAAGATCCCCCTGCCGACGCGACAGAGTGGGACGGAAAAAGTGGCAAGCTGGAATTACTCGAGCGCTAAACCACTTTTACGCACCACCGGGTAATTGGCCTTGTCAGTACTTTAGGCGCCGCTAAATAGCATATCGCTCTCGATACCGAGTTTTTTCATGGTTGATTGAAGCTGGGCCAATATTTCGATCTGAATTTGCCTGACCCGCTCACGGGTCAGGCCCACCGCTTTACCCACCTCCTCTAGCGTTGAGACATCGTAGTTTCTCAAACCAAAACGACGGCAGATAATCTCCTGCTGTTTGGGTGTCAACTCCCCCACCAACTTATCGAGCGTGGTGGCGATATCATCGTCACCACTCAGCTCTTCAGGGTCGGAGATATGCTCATCGGCTATTGTGTCGACCAGGGTTTTGGCATCATCGCCAATCAATATATCAACCGAACCGACCCGCTCATTGAAGCGCAAGAGTTTTAACACCTGCTCAGGGGTTTTCTCCAGCTTATCGGCAATATCCTGGGCCGTTGGAATGTGATCAAGGGTCTGGCTCAACTGCCGCGTGGCCCGCACGCACTGGTTGAGCTCTTTCACTACATGCACCGGCAGGCGAATGGTGCGGGTTTGATTCATCAAGGCACGTTCAACATTTTGACGAATCCACCAGGTGGCGTAGGTTGAAAAACGAAAGCCCAATTCCGGGTCAAACTTTTCGACGGCGCGAATAAGACCGAGGTTTCCCTCCTCAACCAAATCGAGTAAATTTAAGCCGCGATTGACATAGCGCCGGGCGATTTTAACGACTAAGCGGAGGTTGCTTTCTATCATCCGCTGTCGTGAGGCCTCATCGCCCTTGAGTGCTAAGCGCGAGTAATGAACCTCTTCCTCAGCTGAGAGCAGGGGAACATAACCAATTTCACGAAGATAAATGCTGGCAGAATCAATGGAACCGCCGGTACTTTTACTGGACTCGGGACGAGCAAGTGCTGCTTTCCCGGAATCTATTGGCGGGGTTTTTTTTAGTTTTCCTGAGTCTACTTGCTCAGATATTTTCTTTGCTGATGGAGCCTGTGACGATATTACCTGCGACATAGTGGACACCTTATAGAGTTATTGATAAGAGCCTACCCCTGTCAACAGCTATAGGGCCTTCCACCCTGCCACCATGTGTTCAAGGCCGCAAGTTTATCTCGACCCAAAAACAACAGTCTATATTCTCAAAAAGAATATAGAGCGAATAAAGATCATTCGCCTTAAAAATTTGTCACTCCTAATAATATTGAATACATAAAAAGTTTAGGAAAGCGCTCCCATTTAGCTCTTAAATTAAGGCATCAATTGCGGCGAACTCATCAATACAGGCAACGGGCTGATACACCAGCAATCGCTCTCGGGAGTGGGCACCGTAGCTCACTGCCAAACGCGGCATCTCCGCCGTCCTTGCCATTTCCATATCGTAGCTGGTATCACCGATCATCAATGCAGCCTCTGGGACCACGTTGAATTCTTCGAGCAAGGAAAATAACATCGCCGGATGGGGCTTTGAGGCGGTTTCATCGGCGCAGCGCGTGCTGTTAAAAAAACCTTTCATATCAACAGCATCGAGCACTCTGTTAAGTCCTTTACGACTCTTCCCCGTGGCCACAGCCAGACTAAAACCCTGCTCGCGGAGCTTTTCCAAATGCTCCCTGACGCCGGGAAAAAATGGCGAAGGCGTACTATCCTCGCGAATAAAATGGGCTGAATAAGAGGCGCGTAAATTCGCTGTCGTCGCACTATCGACACCGGGAAACAGCTCCTTCATTACCTCGTCAAGGCCGAGACCGACAATGTTTTTTGCCGCTGCCAAGGTCGGCTCCGGCAAGCCCACCTCAGCGGCCGACAATTGCAGGCAGTGGGCTATCCGCGACAGGGAATCACACAGGGTGCCGTCCCAGTCGAAAATCAGCAATTCAGGCATAGCGCCTCCATTAATTAATGCAGAAAATGATAAGTAGGTCACCCTAAAAGCCAAAGAAGGAGAGAATCAGTCCTCAAACTAAAGCTTCTTGAGCACCCCTTCTAGCTCGTTTGGCAGGGGGGCCTGAACTTTGACTCGCTCTCCGCTAGCCGGGGATGTAAAGCTCAGCTCGGCCGCATGGAGGAAAAGGCGTTTCAAACCAATAGCTCGCAACCCTTGATTGAAGTTTTCATTACCGTACTTCGGATCACCCGCCAGCGGGTGGCCGACCAACTGGCAATGCACCCTTATTTGATGGGTGCGGCCGGTCTCCAGCTTCACCTCGAGAAGGCTGGCGTTGGCGTAGTGTTTCAGCAGTTTAAAGCGTGTCAATGACGGCTTGCCCTCGCTATTGGCCCGCACAATGCGTTCACCTGATGCCACTGTCTGTTTAAGTAGGGGCGCATTCACCTCTCGCCTCTCTTTAGCCCAGCGCCCGGACACCAGGGTAAGATAGCGTTTATCCATGGAGCGCTGGCGCATCTGATCCTGCAAGTGTTTTAACACGCGACGACTCTTGGCGATTAGCAAACAACCGGAGGTGTCGCGATCCAGCCGGTGGGCCAATTCAAGATAGTCATGGGGCTCGCGCATCGCCCGCAGGGACTCAATAACACCGAGGTTAATCCCACTACCACCGTGCACCGCAAGACCGAAGGGCTTATTGATCACCAGGAATTCTTCGGTTTCCAGCAATATACTGGCCGCCAAAATACCGCGCAGTGATCGACCGGGGGCGACAGACACCTGCTTAGACACACGAATCGGTGGCACTCTGACCACATCCTCTTCAAGCAGGCGGTATTCTGGACGAATCCGCCCCTTATTAACCCGTACTTCACCTTTGCGCAACAATCGGTAAACCCGGGACTTCGGCACGCCTTTTAAGCGACTTAAAAGGAAGTTGTCGATGCGTTGACCCGCCTGGTCGGCACTGACCTCAAGATACTGCACCCGGTCAAAAGCTGTTTCTGTTTCGCTCACCACACCCAACCCACTAATGAATGCGCGCATTCTAACAACAAGCAACAATTTATGCTTTCAATTGAACAACTTACTAAATGTTGTTATATTCCCGGCCGAGTGGGGCCTGCTTACCCTTGCCACTGCTCAACAAGTCATCATGGCCTGCTAAAACCAGCCGTGATACGGCCCCTGCAACGGGACTGGTACCAGGGATTTCAAGGTACAGAAATCATTATTGAGGGAGGCTTAACCAGGCTCCCGCAAAGTAACTAAATTATATTGAGTGCCTGCCTCGCAATAGCCAGCAGGCACTTTTCGTCAATCGTGTTGAAATGCACACGATATGCCCAGATACAAAGTTCAAACAAGCAACACTGTTATTAGCGACTGATAAGTAGGAACTGAAAATCACGGTGCGTCGTCGGCTCGCAATGAAGCGGCCGAACAAGACAAAATGCGCACCTTAAGACGGCTATAGAGCCAGTAATAGATGGCCCATTTTTTACCAAGGATTTTACCACGGGCCAAAAGTAAGACCAGACGCTAAGTAACAAATTTAGGTCACGTAAAGGAATTCGAAGCTAGTATTATTCCAGCCTCAGAACTGTAATCACCCAATGGTGGTTTGCTAAAACAACTGACCTAGTACGTCGTAATATAGGATTTACTCCCCGTAACACGGAGAATAACCCCTATTTACAATACCTTACGACAAAGACGCTTTTTTGTGCCGACTCCGGGCATTTTCGCTGCACCGATACACCGCAGGAAAATGTAGGAATACCATGAAAAGAATGCTGATAAACGCCACCCAGCCCGAAGAGCTTCGCGTGGCACTGGTCGACGGTCAACGCCTCTATGACCTCGACATCGAAAACCGCGCCCACACCCAAAAGAAAGCCAATATTTACAAGGGTAAAATCACCCGTGTAGAGCCCAGCCTGGAAGCGGCTTTTGTCGAATACGGCGCCGACCGCCACGGCTTTCTCCCCCTCAAAGAAATCTCTCGCCAGTACTTCAAAAAGGGCTCGGGCGGTGGCGAGGGACGGCAAAAAATTAGAGACCTGGTCAAGGAAGGTCAGGAAGTGGTCGTTCAGGTTGAAAAGGAAGAGCGCGGCAACAAAGGTGCCGCACTGACCACCTTTATTAGTCTCGCCGGCCGCTACATGGTGCTAATGCCCAACAACCCTCGCGCCGGTGGTATTTCGCGACGCATTGAGGGTGATGAGCGCAGCGAATTGCGCGAGGCAATGCGCGACCTGAACATTCCTGAAGGTTGCGGCATTATCGTTCGCACTGCCGGTATTGGCCGCTCCGCAGAAGAACTGCAGTGGGATCTCGATTACCTGCTCCACCTCTGGGAGACCATCGACACCGAAGCGCAGCAATCCTCGGCACCCCACTTCCTGTTTCAGGAAAGTAATGTCGTTATTCGCGCCATTCGCGACTACCTGCGCCCCGATATCGGCGAGGTCATTGTCGACAGCCCCGAAGTGTTCCAGCTCGCCTCTGCCTTTATTCAGCAAGTGATGCCCAACGATCACAACAAGGTAAAGTTTTACGAGGACAAAATCCCCCTCTTCAATCGCTATCAGGTTGAAAACCAGATCGAAACCGCCTTCGAACGCGAAGTTAAACTGCCCTCGGGCGGCTCCATTGTTATCGATATTACCGAAGCCATGGTGTCTATCGACATCAACTCGTCCCGCGCCACCAAAGGTGGTGGCATTGAAGAAACGGCCTATCAAACCAATCTCGAAGCCGCCGATGAAATTGGTCGTCAGCTGCGCCTACGTGATGTCGGCGGTCTGATCGTTATCGACTTTATCGATATGCTGGCCAACAAAAATCAGCGCGAAGTGGAAAGTCGTGTCCGCAAGGCCCTGGAAATTGACCGCGCCCGCGTCCAGGTCGGTCGCATATCCCGCTTTGGCCTGCTCGAAATGTCGCGCCAGCGCCTCAAGCCCTCATTGGAAGAAATGACCTTCAAGGTCTGCCCCCGCTGTAGCGGCCAGGGCACCATCCGTGGCACGCGATCCATCGCTCTGTCCATTCTCCGCTTAATGGAAGAGGAGGCGCAAAAAGAAAGCAGCAAAGAAATTCGCGCCATCACGCCCGTGCCCGTCGCCACCTTCCTGCTCAACGAAAAGCGCAGTGAGATTAGCGAAATCGAACAACGCAATAATATCCGCCTGACTATCCTGCCCAACCCCTCAATGGAAACGCCCCACTTCGACGTGCAGCGTATACGCGCACAGGATGAGACGGGCGAGGGCAAAGAATACAGCTATCAACTCGCCGCAGAAGCCAGTAAAGAAGATGCGGTGGAGCAGATGGAGCCCTCCAAGCTGCCACCGATACCCAAACCTGCGGTTGAGAACCTGCCACCCCAGACCCAGGCTCCAGCACCCCTTGAGAAAGCGGCCGAGATCAACAAAGAGAGCAGCCCCACCCCAGCTGCCGACAAGGCCAAGCCAGAAGGCATGATGAAACGACTGTGGCGGACGCTTTTCGCCATTAGCGAAGCGCCAATTGCCGAGCCCGTTGAAGAAATCGTCAAAGAAAAACCGGCGGCGCGCAAGCCCCGCAACGATGAAAAGCGCTCGGATAATCGCAATCGCAATTCTCGTAATCGCAACCGCTCGTCCAATAATCGCAATCGCGATAATTCACGCAATAAAGAGAACACTCAGAACCGTGATGAGCAGGGCAAAAGCAGCGCCAACCAAAAGCCCAACCGCAACAAAACATCCCGCCCGGATAATAAAGACCAGGCCGAGCGGTCTAGTAACAAACGCACGCAAACAGAGCGCCCCGAGAAAGAACAGCAAACAGCTGACGCTCCCCAGGCAAATACCGAAAAAACTGAAAGTCCAGCAGCCAAAAAGTTAGCGCGACGCCCCAGTGGCCATCAACAAGCTCCCAAGCGCCGCCGCGAACGCCAGGAAATTCCCGAGCAATTCCTGGCAGAGCCGGCCGCAGAAGAGGTCGGAAAAACTACTGGTGCTAGCCAGACACCCGAACCTACAAGCCCTAAAAATGATGAGACTAGCGCTGTAACAGCTACGGCTTCTCAGCAAAGCCCCGTTGCAGAGCAACAAGCAGCCCTATCCCCTGCTGAAGAAACTATCGTGGACACGAGCCCTACCCCATCAGCAGCTATCGCCCCAGAACAAGCTGGCGGTAGCACTGCGCCAACATCAGCACCTGAGCTCAACACTGACAGCGAAGTACAAAAAGCTGATGGCGAACAGGCCGGGCAACAAGAAGCAGCCGTTCAAGCCACTCCCACCGACAGCCCTGCAGAGACAGAACAGGAACAAGCCCCTGCGCCAGCTGCCAGCGACGAGAGTAGCGCCACGGAAGCGGCTGAAGCTCCATCTACGGAACCCACAGCTGCTCCTGCAGAGTCGACAGCAAGCGAGCCTGAGGCTATCTCGGAAACCGGACAGATTGGCTTACCGTTTAATGAGCAAGAAAAATCTGAGCAGGCCCCTCTCGAGCAGGCAAGTGCCGCGCCAGCAGAGGCCAAAGAAGAGAGCAGTGACAAACCAAAATCACCTACTGCCAGGGCCGGTAATGACCCGCGCTTAAAAAGCAATAAAGTTGAAACCGTGGTTAGCTCCAATGCTGTCGACCTGGGTTTATCGGCACCACTGGATACCACCCAAAACACACCGGTAGCACAAACGGCGGCACCAATAAAACGTGCAAAAAATGACCCGCGCTACAAAAGCGAGTCACTAAATGAAGCGCAAACAAAAGAACTGGAAAAGGAATAAAGTTTTTCTTGTTTACTCCTTTTCAGGCGGTATAATCCCGCCTCGAAAGGAGGGGTGGCTGAGTGGCCGAAAGCACCGGTCTTGAAAACCGGCGACGGGAGACCGTCCCAGGGTTCGAATCCCTGCCCCTCCGCCATTTTGTTTAATATTGCCATCGTCACTCCTCGCCGGCTCCTCGTCAGCCGGCGGGAGTGCATGACTACCCCCCCCCCTCCTGATTGCAGCACGCAGTCACATCCAATCTTAAGCGCACTCCCAAGTAAGCCCGCTTTGCTTGCAATATAAATATTTTTTAAACGCATAAGTATTGTTCAAAACCCACATTTTCCTCATCGTTAAGCCAAGTAGGTGTGGTTTCTTCGGGGGCTACTTTGTGGTAGCTTACGCGCATCTAAAATTATCAAAATATACGGAGCATAAAATGACTCGGGTTCAACAATTACTACCAAAAGCGGGCCTTATGGCTGCATTGGTTTTATCGATTAGCGCTTGTTCTGAAGCAAAACAAACTGCCGAAGTAAAGCCTGGCGAAGCCAAAGAAAATGCTAGCACTGCTTATGAAGCGCCGCGCAACTCTCAGGGCCAGCCCAACCTTCAAGGCGTCTGGGATTTCCGCACCCTGACACCACTCGAGCGCCCCAAAGCCTTCGGCAATAAAGCCGTGTTCACTGCAGAGGAACAAGCCGCCTACAGAACGGCCGCCGTTGATGCCACAGACGTTGATAAATTAAGAGAAAAAACGGCCGATACAGATGCCGCTACCGATATCGAAGGTGCCTACAATAATTTCTGGATGGATTACGGCACCACGATGAACGAGGACAGAAGAACATCGTTGATCACTGACCCCGTAAATGGCCGCATGCCCAAGCTAACCGAAGAAGCTGTAGCGCGCATGAAAGCGGATCACGCCCGCAACCACCCCGTACGCGCCATTGTCTCCATTGGTGTTGTCGACTTCCTGCCGGCCGGCCCCGAAACGCTGGGCCTGTCTGAGCGCTGCCTGCTAAGCTTCAACGCTGGCCCACCGCTGATTCCAAGTGCCTACAACAACAACCTGCGCATCATACAAACACCCAAGCACGTGGTGATCTTCACTGAAATGATTCACGATGCGCGCATTGTGCCCATTGACGGTAGCGCACACCTACCCGCAGAAATGACCAAGTGGACCGGCGACTCACGAGGCCACTGGGAGGGTGACACCCTGATTGTTGAAACCACCAACTTCACCGGCAAAACACCGACTTTCCAGCTACCGCTGAATCTCAACGAACCGGAAATGAACGGTGTTGTTGGCACTGGTGAAAACTTCACCCTGATCGAGCGCTTCACTCGCACCAGCGACTCACGTATCGTTTACGAATACACCGTCAATGATCCCAGCACCTTCACCACTCCCTTCACCGCCTCTATTCCACTGAAGGCGACAGATGGCCAGATGTTTGAGTACGCCTGCCACGAAGGCAACCACGGCGCAGCAGGCATGCTTTCCGGCGCTCGCCAGACTGAGAAAGAGGCCGCCGCCGCTCTCTAGAAGGACCCTTTAGAGAGAGCCGCTGTTCTGGCGGCTCTCTCCACAAACTGAGCAAGGGATGAATAGTTTAATTGCTACTCATCAATTGCTCAGTTTTTTTATGCACAACTTTCCCCCGCGTTATCTCGCACCCGCACTTCAAATGTCTTCTGGCTATGATTTTTAACAATCTTGCCCGTCCAATCTACCCTACTCGCTTATGCCACTCGTCGAGCCATACGACTTTGTGGCACCGATGTTTGTGGCACCGATGTTTGTGGCACCAATAAAAGAACGGGGAGTCAGCGCAATTGCTGCAATCAGCCAGGTACTGAATTACAGGCTTTAACACTGCTTACGCCTCTACAGCACACACCTGACATAGCAGATCAGAATTAAACCCAGACGCCTCTAACAGGCAAGCTAAAATTAAATCACCGCTTCGTCGAACTAACGCTGAAGGTCAAGCAGAGACAGGCTTAAGCTGAGGCCATTAAAGCCACGTATAAAAGTAAGAGGATAGGCTTTAAAAGAAAAACTATTAGAGTGGAACGGACAAAAAACCGCCGCAATTAATTATTGATAATACGAGAAAAAAGCAGGGAGGAATAACAGTGCAAGAGTCAATCTAGAAGGGCTTGGGAACTAACCATTAGCCCTTCAAATTAGCAGCCATAAAGCGGAGTCGACTGCTAATTTGAATAACGAAATAAAGAAGATGCCATTATTCGTACATTTGCTCCAGGCACTCAGGCATATCTTCTGACGTGGCGGCTTCGAGCAAGCACATAGTATCTTGTACCTGAACAGCCCAATAAACGCCCCAGCCGATGATAATAACAATCGAACAAACTGCGGCAATTTTTCCTAATGTATTTGCTGTCATAATTATTCTCAAGAAATCCTATGAAAACCCAATCCAGCGACCGTTGGCCGCCACACTAAACCAAATAAACAAGTTAGCCAAAGCCACTAACTTAACCACCCAGGCTTCTACAGCGTCTGACTGTGGTCCATTCGAGCCAATCACTTCTGGCGCACGGCTATAAACGGCACTGCGGACACTCAATAAAAACACTATACCCATAGCCAGACCGGCCATTTTAGCCCAGAAAAAAGAGTTGGTAGCCAGCTTCATGGCAATCGCCGAGGCTTCATAAATACCGGAAAGAATAATGCCAACCAGTCCTATGTAAATCCATTTCTTGGTGTTCTGAATAATCACATCAGAGGGCACCCCTGTCAGTACAACGTTGAGCATGCGTAAATCACCGAGGATCAGCATGCCGCAAAGCATGATCATGCTAAGAATGTGAACCGCCTGCACCATCGAAAACACACCAGCCGATGTTCTAGCCAGCTCAGATAACCAGGAGGCATCTAACCATTCAAATATAAAAACAATATCCATCTTTACTTTCCCCTTGGGGCCTTATCTTAAAAATTCGTTAAAGCGTACTATTTATTACTTACGGAAGTGGCTTATTCAAACGCCGCCAATTCATTGACACAGCCCGCCGCCCAATACATAAAGTGCGGCATCTCTTTGTGGCAATCCCACCAGTCATAAGCCATGTTACGACCCGATGCCACGACCAAAATCCAGAGGCCAAGCGACATGGCCGCACCCACGCGAATGCGTTTCGGTGGCACGGGATCGTTATCCCAGCTCATATCCGATGCGCGCGTCATATTGCGAATCAATAAAGCATTAATACCTGCGGCAATAATGAAAACGACTTTAACTCGAAACCAAATACTTTGAGTGGAGCGCACGGGAATGGCATAAAACAACAGCGCACCACTAATCAGCATAATCACAAAACCTATCATCATAGGTTTATCGAGCCGTTCAATTAAGGTTGAAGCCGGCAGCTCTTTAAAAGCCACACCCAGCAAACGCAGGTCAATGACGAGTAACATGCCGAGAAAAAGTGTCAGGGTGAGTACGTGTGTGCCCTCGACCCAGCCATAAGCATATAAGGCCTCATGGAGATTGGTGCTCGACTGAAAGCCATCGAGCCAGGTTGCAAATTGAAAAAGAAGCTCATTGAGCATTGTTTTGTTCCCCAAAATTTTGATGCTTATTATTACGCAAAAACCAATTATCGCGCAATTGATGTAACTCAACGATATTACTAGAAAGCGCCCAATCAATCGAGCCCTCTATAATTCAAATTCTTGAATGACGAACCTGGACAGCGCCACTTTGCCTTAAAATAACGGTCTTAGCGTGCCGGCAGCTTCCCATCTGCGCATGAGGTGGGTTATGCTTGGATATTCGATAAAAACTATGGGAAGCTTACTTGTGAATTTAAATTCTATGCGGAAAATAACTCTGCTCTCGGCACTGACAGTTTTGTCAACAGGCATTCTTGCCGCCGACAGCAGCTATAAAGCACCACGGGCAGCGGATGGCGTTCACCCGGACTTCAATGGTATTTGGCAGACCATGAATGAAGCCAACTACGATATAGAAATGCATATGGCTCGTCCCTCCATGGCACTGCGCGCTGGCCCCGCTGGCCCCGTTCCCGCTAAAGACGTCCTCAAAATGGGCGCTGTCGGCGCCGTCCCCCCTAGCCTCGGCGTCGTTGTCGGCGGAAAAATCCCCTACACACCCGAAGCACTGGCGATTAAGAAAGACAATCAGCAGCATTGGCTGGAGCGCGACCCAGAGATCAAATGCTACCTTCCCGGCGTGCCGCGTGCGACTTATATGCCCCAGCCTTTCCAGATCTTTCAGGGCGACGACTCGGTATTTATTACTTATCAATACGCCGGTGCCGATAGAGATATTTTCATGAAAGACCCTGGCCCCGCCCCCGTTGATAGCTGGATGGGCCAGTCTGTTGCATCCTGGGATGGCGACACTCTGGTTGTTGATGTCACCGGATTGAGCCCCGCCACCTGGCTTGATCGCTCCGGCAACCACCACAGCGACCAACTGCATGTGGTCGAACGCTACACTTTAGCTGGCCCTAACCACATTCAGTATGAAGCCACCCTGACCGACCCCAAGACTTATACCAAGCCCTGGAAAATCAGCATGCCTCTCTACCGTCGCATGGAAGCCAACGTGCAATTACTCGACTTTAAATGTGTTGAGTTTGTCGAAGAATTACTCTACGGCGAGTTGCGCGCCAAGCCTCTCGACTAGTCATTAGGCGAGACACGAACAACGTAATAGATCAGCATTTAATAATTTTGTAACCCGAGGTCACTCTTATGTCTTTTAAAAAAATTGCTACTATCGCCGGATTAGCACTGGGCTCTTTAGTATCCGCACAATCCCATGCTCACCACGCCTTTGGCGCTGAGTTTGACGCCAACTCTCCGCTGACGCTGCGCGGTGATGTTATTCGCATTGAATGGGTTAATCCCCACGCCTGGTTCCACATTGAAATCACCAAAGCTGACGGCACCAAGGAAGCCTGGAGAATTGAAGGTGGCACGCCCAACACGCTACTGCGTAGAGGCATTAACAAGCGCTCAATCGCTATCGGCACAGAAATTGTTGTTGATGGCTACTGGGCCAAGGATCGCACCAACAGTGCCAATGGCCGTAACATCACTCTCGCCAACGGCAAGAAAATGTTTATGGGCTCATCCGGTACCGGCGCCCCCGAAGATGGCGCGGATAAGAAATAGCGACTGCTAAAAGGGACCACGCTTAATGAAGCACGTAAAATTTGCACTGTCTGCACTTTTATTAACACTTGCAGGCTGCGGCCCCTCAGAGCAGGCACCATCGCAACCCGAGCAAGCAGGTTCCAGCCCCTTTAAATTGAGTGGTGACGTTAAACACGTCATGCAGTGGGTGCTGGATCCGGCAGCGGACGGTGTCTGGGATTCAGCGGGTAGCATCATTACCGCTGCCGGCACTCGAGAGCTTGCTCCGACGACCGATGAAGGCTGGCTCGCCGTTGAGCACAGTGCAGCGGTGATTGCCGCGAGTGGTAATTTGCTATTAATGCCCGGGCGGGCTGTCGACGATGAGGGCTGGCGGAATATTTCCCAGGGTCTTGTTGAAGCAGGCTTACTCGCTCAGGCGGCAGCAAAAAACCAGGACTCCGACGCTTTGTTTGATGCCGGCGGCCAGATTTATCGCGTTTGTAAAGCCTGTCATTCTGTCTATGTTCAGGGTGACGAAGCCTCAGACACGCTGTAAATTTTTCCTCTGCAATCTGGGTCGTTTTCTCTGACCAGGCAGTTGCAAGAACATCTCTGATTAAGTTACGCAAAACACCATTGTAGTAACTTAATCAGTTTTCTCTCCTATCCCCTTTCAGTCCAAATGCCCCGAGACTTCTCCAATTCAAGAGCTTCTAGCCTGAAGCTATCGCCTTAACCTATCGCCAGTCTAAGTATCTCGACAGCAGCCCTGCCTTTTTATTTCAGTGCTTGTTTCTTCACAAAGCCGTCACGAAACTCCAGGCTCTCGGTGTAGTAGCCCGTCGTACTCAAGGTAACGGTCACCGCCTCGGCCCCGTGATTGGCCCAAAACCAGCCGTGAATACCCTCAAAAGGCGCGATAAAAGTGCCGCCTTCATGGTCTCCCTCGCCCTCACTATAGCTTTCCTCGTAATCCTCAACCTCGTGAGATTCACCGTGGAAGTCGAATGAAACGGCACTCGCCTCGCCACTGCGACTCTTCGCCACCGACCAGCGATAGAGCATGCCAGCGCCTTTGCTCAATTCGTATTTATACTCCACGAATTCAAAGGGCAATAACTGGAAGGAAACACTATCGCGGAGGAAGGCGCCCTCTTCTTTGCGCACTGTCTCTGCACTCTCTGCCGCTGGTTGCGAAAGGCCCGTAATCCCCAGAGCCTCCCCCACCCCCAGTGGGTCGCGATTAAATTCTGCCGGTAAAATAAAAACGCTGAGGACGACAGCCGCTAGTATAAAAGCCAGCAAAGCCGCGAGTAAAACCCTGCCCTTGCTCGCGGGTAAATCTACGGTGTCCGATGTCTTGCTATTCATAACTACCTCTCTCTAATTTATGCCCATAAATAAGCGGAAAACTGATAAGCCGCCAGCATAAAGCCCAGGCTCATCAATACGGTATTGGCTGCAAAAGCCTGTTTTTGAAAGCTATTGCGTCGACGCCACAGCCCCAAAATCGCCACGATACACACCAGGGCAAGCGCCTGACCAATCTCTACACCGACATTAAAACTCAGCATATTGATCACCAGACTATCTGCCGATAGCGACAGGTCCTGTAATTTCGTCGCCAGACCCAGGCCGTGAAATAAACCAAAGATCAACACAGCGACCCTGGCATTTAACTGAAAGCCAAAAATTCGCTGGAAACCATTAATATTTTCAAAGGCTTTATAAGCCACAGAAAGCCCAATAATGGTGTCGATCAAATAGGCATTAACATTCCATTGCAGCAGCACACCACCCATCAACGTCATGCTGTGGCCCAGGGTGAACAGGCTGACGTAGAGGATGACGTCTTTCAGACGTCGCAGAAAAAACACCACGCCAACCAGGTAGAGCAAATGATCGTAGCCGGTCACCATATGCTTGGCACCGAGGTACATGTAGGGGATAACGGCCGGGCCATCGAGCCCTTCCACAAAGCGCGCATTGGCACCGGATATATTATGCGCAGCGGCAAACACGGGGATTAGCATCAACACCGCCGCCATATAAAGGCTGGGGGAACTGGGGTTTAACAAGCGCTTCATTAAGCCGCTGTGGGCACCGTGTTTTATCATTGCTTGTTTATCACCCTATATCATTCAATCACAGTGGCGTCGAATAAAGACCAGCCACTCAGCCCGACATTCTAACAGTAGATAGGGCTCTAGAGTTAACGCCGACAGTCCCCAGTTTTGCGGGAAACCCCGCGCCAATCACTCAAAATACTCTGGCTATTTTCAGCGCCTCCCTGTGCTAAGCTCTTTCAACAAATGGCTAAAGGCACAACAATAAAACCCCGAAAACCACCAGCGGGTGGAGAGGTGTTCAATATGAGTAATACAGTCAATTCCATTGTTATGACGCAGCACGGTTACGATCAACAACCGACGCGTTTTGAATCTGTTGCCGCCGAGCGCTTACATCGCAAACAGCGACTTACCGCTGCCTTTCGACTGTTTGGCAAGTTTGGTTTTGACGAGGGCGCCGCAGGGCATATCACCGTTCGCGACCCCGAGCACCCTGAACACTTTTGGGTCAATCCCTTTGGTGTCTCCTTCAAGCAAATTAAAATGTCGCAACTGCTGCTCGTCGATCACCGAGGTGAAATCCTTGAAGGTGACGGCCTGCTCAATGGTGCCGCCTTCACCATTCACGGCAATATTCACGCTGCCCGTCCCGATGTTATCGCCGCCGCTCACGCCCATTCCGTTTATGGAAAAAGCTGGTCGACCCTGGGTAAAAAGCTCGACCCGATTACCCAGGACTCCTGCGCCTTTTATGAAGACCACGCCTTGTTCGACGATTTTACCGGCGTGGTACTGGATATGAACGAGGGTAAACGTATCGTTTCAGCCCTGGGGCAGAACAAAGCCTGCATTTTGCAAAACCACGGCCTGCTAACGGTAGGCTCCAGTGTCGACGCTGCCGCCTGGTGGTTTATTACCATGGAGCGCAACTGTCAGGCCCAGCTACTTGCCGAGGCCGCTGGCAGCCCCAAATTAATACGTCCCGATATTGCACGACTCACCTATCAAACCGTTGGCAGCGAAGCATCGGCCAACTTTGCCTTCCAATCCCTGTACGACGTCATCATTAACGAACAGGCCGATATGTTTGACTGAGCCAGGCCCCTTTATCGCCCCGTTAAACCGAGTGAACACACGAAAGTCAGCATGCGAAAGCCGGCATGCCTCCCTCGGTCTTGATGAGCCCTGCCGTCAACAGTTTCTATGGTGGCAAATTCTGAGGCCCAAGGGCCGCAGCCTTGCCGCCCATTTTTGGGCAGGGGCAGGGGTAGGGCTACAAATAGGGATAGCGGCATGAATCAGGAGCAAATCATCGTCATACTCTGCCTGGCAGGTATTATTCTTGGCCTGGCAGCGACCCGCATTCGCCCCGTTTTCCTGTTTAGCAGCGCCGCCTCTTTGCTCTATCTACTGGATATGATTGTGCTCGGCGACGCCCTGAAGCACTTCACCAACGAAGCCCTCGCGACCTTGGTGCTACTCATCACCCTGGTTCTGGCCATCGAGAAAACTCAGCTTTTTTCCCGCCTGGGGCAGAGAGTGCTTAGCGGTGGCTATCGCCAGGCCCTGCTCAAACTCGGCCTCACTGCCGGGCTCGTGTCATCGGTGAGCAATAACACCGCCGTGGTTGCCTCGTTTATGAGCAGCGTTAAAAACCAGAGTCAACTGCCACCTTCAAGACTCCTCATCCCCCTTTCCTACGCCTCAATCTGGGGCGGCACGCTAACCCTGGTCGGCACCTCAACCAACCTGGTGCTCAACGGTCTGGTGATAGAAAACGGTTTGCCGGCTTTATCGATGTTTGATTTCACCGCCATCGGCCTGCCTATTTTTCTCGGCTGTATGGTTTTACTGCTGCTGATTGCCCCCCGGGTACTACCGAGCCGAGCCGTGGATAGCACGGAGAGCAAAACCTATTTTCTTGAAGCACAGGTGCAGAGCGACTCCCCCCTGATCGGCAAGTCGCTACTCGACAACGGCTTTCGCAATTTAGTCGACCTGTTTCTGGTGGAGATCATCCGCGAGCAACACATCATCAGCCCCGTTTCACCGGAGGAAATCATCGAAGCGGGCGACCTGTTAATTTTCGCCGGCGATATAGAAAACATCCAGACCCTCAGCCAGTTTAAAGGCCTGAGTATTTTTGACGACGACCCCGGCAACCTCGGTAAAAACCTCAATGAAGTGGTGGTTAGCCACAATGCCACCATCACCGGCCGCCCCCTGCGCGAAGTGAATTTTCGCGCCATGTTTGACGCTGCCGTGGTCGCCGTGCGGCGCGGCGATCAACGCCTCGCCGGCGGCCTCGGTAAAATCACCCTGCAATCCGGTGACAGTCTGGTACTGGCGACGGGACACGACTTTCAGACCCGCCACAATCTACAGCGCAATTTTATTGTCCTCGGCGGCGTTAATACTCGCGAGCATCTACCCGCACCCACCGAGTACGCCATCATTGCCAGCTTTATCGCCGTCATCGCCCTGTCGGCCCTGGCGATCCTGCCTTTGTTTAAAGGCTTGCTGATTCTGCTCGGCGGCCTTATCGCCAGTAAACTACTCAGCGTCAATGAAATACGCCGTCATTTCCCCTTTGAACTTATCGTGGTTATTGGCGCCGCCCTGGGATTCGCCCAGGTGATGCAGGACTCCGGCGTCGCCAGCTTACTGGCTGACTTTATTCTCACCGCACCGGGGGCACAGGGTGTCTACCCGGCGCTGATCGCCTGTTTCATACTGACCCTGCTACTCACCGAGATGGTCACCAACAATGCCGCCGCCGTGCTCGTGTTTCCCATTGCCCTGAGCATGGCCAGCCAGTACCAAAGCGACCCCATGCCCTTTATTATGGCTGTCGCCTTTGGTGCCAGCGCCAGCTTCATCTCACCCCACGGCTATCAAACCAATCTTATGGTCTACAGTGCGGGCAACTATAAATTACTCGATTATTTAAAGATGGGTCTGCCCATCTCATTGCTCTATACCGCGATTGCCCTTAGCGTCATCCCCATGGTCTACCCCTTTTATCCTTGAATAACAGTATCAATACACACTTGACCCAGTACCCGGCCTGATTTCTATTGAGTAGCACGGCCCCTGCCGTTAAAATGCCCCCCGCACAAATAAAGACTGCATCAATGGCCCCGGTGGCACAGCTGGATAGCGCGGCCCCCTCCTAAGGGGCAGGTCAGAGGTTCGAATCCTCTCCGGGGCACCAATTACTCTTTAACCCAATGGCGACACAGTCAGCTTGCCCGGCTATTACGCGACATAATGAATCTGCTCCTCCTTCTCCCCGATGACTTTATTAGCAGCGACCGCGTTCAGCTTCGCGGGCGACGCCTGCAACATGTCAACAAGGTCATCAAGGCCAGGCCCGGCGATGTCTTAAAAGTCGGCTTGCTGAATGGTGGCATTGGCAGGGCAGAAATTCTCCACATACATAAAGATGTCGCCGAGTTATGTGTTGAGCTCACGGATGCCCCCCCCTCACCACTGGCAATAAACCTGATACTGGCCCTGCCTCGACCGAAAATGCTGCGTCGCATTTTGCAGGCAAGTACCAGCCTGGGCGTCAAACAAATACATTTAATTGGCAGCTGGCGCGTCGAAAAAAGCTATTGGCAAAGCCCTTTTCTCGCGGCCGATAGAATCCACGAGCAGTTAATTCTGGGGCTCGAGCAAGCCATCGACACGCAACTGCCCGAGGTTCATCTACATCCCTATTTCAAACCCTTTGTTGAGGACCAGCTCGATGCCATCGCTGGCAACTCGACACGGCTGGTCGCCCACCCCACGGCCACAGAGGCGATGCCAGCAAAGGCCCTGCGAGCGATCACCTTGGCCATCGGCCCCGAGGGTGGCTTTATTCCCTATGAAATTGAAAAGTTTACCGAGTTGGGTTTTGCAGCCATGTCACTGGGGCCAAGAATCCTCACCGTTGAAGTTGCCGTCAGCAGCCTGCTTAGTCGACTGGCCGTCAATCTAGAATCTAACGCACACAGCGCGCATAATTAGGCCCGCAAGCGGCGGCGCGTATCCGCTCAAATAACCAGGAATAACCAGGACAAGCAATGACAGATCAGACGCCAGACCACATTGACGGGGCAGATATGCCACTACCACCGGCCATCTATCCCTTAATCTGTGTTGCCGGCGGCTATTTTCTGGATAAATACCTGCCACTTTCCGCGCCTGAATTTTTCACCACTGAACCCGCTATTAATGACAAGCTTGCCGCTGCCACATTACTCGCCTCGCTGCTACTTATCGCCTGGGCAATTGCCACACTGCGGTCTAAGAAGACCACTCTGCTCCCCCACAAAGCTGTCGCTGCCCTCGTCACCAGCGGGCCTTTTAATTATTCTCGCAATCCGATGTATCTTGGCTTCACCTTGCTTTTACTGGCGATGTTTTTTTCCACCCTCAACCTGTGGTTGGCGATTCTTCTGCCCCTCAATATTGCTCTGCTGCAGTATTACGTTATTTTACCGGAGGAAAAACACCTCGCAGAGCACTTTAACTCGGCCTATCCTGGTTATCAGTCAAGGGTCAGGCGCTGGCTTTAATGACTGGCGCAAGTGCTGCCCAGCACTGCCCTAAGTTCTGAGAATAAGTGCTTGCACTGCTTGCTTTAATCGACCCCAGCGCTTAAAATTAACTGAACGTTCGTTAAGCCCTGCTTTCCAGCTAGAGCCCAGCACATGCCCAATAATGCACGCAAGTCTCGAGAAGATATTCTCGATTTGGCTGTCCCTTTGTTTGCCAAATCTGGTTTTGACGGGGTCTCCATTCGCACGGTGGCCAGCCAAAGCGAACTCACACCCGCGGCCCTCTACTACCATTTTAAAGATAAAGAAGCCCTGTATTTCGAAACGGTCAAGCACGCCTTTGAAACGAAAACCAGCGCTGCAAAAGATATTATTGACAATAATGACGAAGCCCTCGCCAACCTGGAAAAGTTCATCAACTGGTTTGTTAAAACCTTGAACCGAGATAATGACTTCCAAAAATTACTGCAATGGGTGCTACTCGACAGCAACCCCAAGCGCATGCAGAGCCTTGTCAAAGACGTTTTTGCCGACCTGTTTTTAACGACACGTAAACTGGCCGAAAGTTTTAGCCCGCGCTACGACCCCCAGATGTTATCGATTTCCATTATCGGTCTGGTGCTCTGTCACTTTCAAAGCGAGGAGGGTCGAAAATTTTTACCCGGTAGAAAGGCCCTGCACGACAAACCCCAGATCATCAGCGAGCATATTATTAAGCTTTTAAAAGGCGGCTTAAGCCCTGACTGCTAAAACCTACTATGGTTAAGCACAACCTATTTATTTCACCTCACACATCAGGAAAACGGGATCCCATGTCCACTCCCCGCGCAACACTAGTAAGCCTCATCATCTTATCCAGCGCCCTGCTAGGCTGTAATGAAAACCCCGAAGCGCTGTCTCGCACCAGTAAAGAGTGGACGCTGCCTGTCATCACCCTCAGTGAAACCACACTGGCCAATGAATACACCGTTATCGGTTCGGTAATTTCCGATCAGCGCATTGATATCAGCTCCAAAATTATCGGCTATATCAGGACCCTGGCCGTGCGTGAGGGCGACCTGGTAAAACGTGGTCAATTGCTACTCAACCTGGATGATGTCGGCATTGAAAACGCCATTCTGCAAGCCCAGGCAGGAGTCGATTCGGCCCGTGCGCTGAGCAAAGACCTCTCCTCCGATGTGCGGCGCTTCGAGAAACTCTTTCAGGAAGGCAGTATTTCAGAGGTCAAACTGCGTAAAACCCGTCTCCAATACAACACCGCCCAAGAGGGCCTGGCCAGTGCCAAAGCCGCTCTTGCCACTGCACAATCCCAACGCCAGTACAGCCATATTGAAAGCCCGGCCGATGGCATTATCTCCGCCCGCTACAAACAGGCCGGCGACCTGGCCTCCCCCGGCGTGCCCCTGCTGACCTTAGAATCTCGCGACCAGCTACTGTTTGAAACCTTCGTCGCCGAGTCCCAGCTACCCCATATTGATGTCGGCGACTCGGTGCCCCTGACGATCGACAATGCCGCCGCGGATCTTAGCGGCACGGTTGCGCAAATTGTTCATGCCGGCGACCCCGTCTCGCGCACCTATAAAGTCAAAATCAAACTGCCCAATATCATCGGGCTACACTCCGGCATGTTTGGCCGCGCCCATTTCAAGGTCGGCGAAGCCGCCAATCTTGTCGTTCCCCGCAGCGCTATTATCGTTAAGGGCGGTCTCGATGGCGTCTATGTTGTCGATGACAATGAACGCATTCATTTCCGCTGGGTCAGACCCAAGCGCCAGTGGCCCGAGGTGATAGAAATTGCTGCCGGGCTGAAGGCTGGCGAGCGCATTGTCGCCATAGCCAGCGCGGGCCTGAGTGAAGATGACCAGATCGTAGCGGAGGTCGTCCAGGGTGAGTAAGCCCCGCCTCAATCCAGCCGGACTGCTGGCGAGCCTTTTTGTCCAGTCAAAAATCACCTCTCTGTTTGTCCTCGGCTGTCTGTTACTGGGCGTCCTCGCGATTGTCTACACGCCCCGCGAGGAAAACCCACAAATCGTCGTCCCCGGTGCCCACGTTATTGTCACCCTACCCGGCGCCTCTCCCCGGGAGGTCGAGCATCTTCTGGTGCAACCCCTGGAAAATATCGTCAAGCAAATCACCGGTGTCGACCATGTGATGTCGAGTTCAAGGAATTCGGTCGGCGTGTTAATGGTGCAATTTGAAGTGGGCGAGGACAAACAATTGTCGCTGGTCAAACTCTATGACCAGATACTCGGTCAACGCGACACATTGCCCGCCGGCACGTCCATGCCGCTGATTAAAAGTATTGATGTTGATACCGTGCCCATTGTCACCGTGACTCTGGCCTCAAAGACCTATAACGACTATCAGCTCAAGCGTGTTGCCGACCGTGTACTCGAGGGTTTGCACAGCTTGAAAACAGTCTCTGCCACCACCGTACGCGGTGGTCGCGACCGGGAAATTACCCTGGAAATTGACCCCGGCAAGGTCATGGCCTTCAATGTTTCCCTCGAACAGGTACGCCAGGCCCTGATTGCCGCCAACCTCTCCGCCCCCCTCGGCGACAAGGTCAATCACAACAGGCTGTTACAGGTGATGTTCAAGGGCGAGATAAGCAGTGCCAATGAGCTGAAGAAACTGATTATCGGCACCCACCGTCAACGCCCCGTGTATTTGGGCGATATCGCCACCATCAGCGATGGCCCCACCGACGAGCGCGACAAGTTGAGCCGACTCGCCTTTGGCCAGGCCGATCCCCGCTTCGACCGCTATGCCGACCCCGAGCTGGCGGCGGTAACCCTCACCGTGGCAAAAATCACCGGTAGCAATGCCGTCTTTATGGCCGACGAAGTACTGGCGCGTATTGAGATTATGAAGCGCACCATTATTCCCGCCGATATTGAAGTAGTCGTCACCCGCAACGACGGTAAAAAGGCCAACGACGCCGTCAATCTACTGATCGAAAATCTCGGCATTGCCCTGTTCTCCGTGTTCGTGATTACCGTGTTTTTTCTCGGCTGGAAAGAGGCCTCCATCGTCGGTCTGGCGGTACCCCTCATTCTCGCCCTGACCCTGGGTGCCGACTACCTCTTTGGCCCCACCATCAACCGGGTGACCCTGTTTGCACTGATCCTCGCGCTGGGTATGTTGGTCGATGGTGCCATCGTGGTGGTCGAAAACATTCATCGCCACTACGCCTCCCTCAATGGTGGCGACAAGGCACAGGCGACCATTCTCGCCACCAATGAAATCGGCAACCCCACTAACCTTGCCACCTTCGCGGTGATGCTGGTGTTTGCCTCGCAATTTATTCTCAGCGGCATGGTTGGCCAGTACTTTTACCCCCTCGCCTTCAATGTGCCCATCGCCATGTTCGCCTCGGTGATCATCGCCTACGTGGTGACGCCCTGGGCCTGTTTCCGCTGGATTAAAACCGGTCAGGCTAAAGAAAGTGCCGAGATCAACGAATACGATACCAGCTCGCGCCTGACGCGTATTTACGAAAGAATTCTCAAACCTTTAATCGACAGTCGCCCGCTGCGGCTGCAGGTCTTCGCCCTGATTATTGTCGCCATTGGCCTCGCCGTACTGCAGCCCGCCTGGCAATTCCTGCGCCCCGCCGGCATCTCCGGACCGCAATCTTTTCTCGGTGTGGAATTGGCCATGCTGCCGAAAGACAGCAAGAATACCTTCAACATCACCATTGATATGCCGGAGAACACCGCCGTTGAAGTCACCGACCAGCTCGCCAGAGAAGTTGGCAATGTACTGCGCGACCAGCCTTACATTACCAACTACCAAACCTGGATAGGCCAGTCCGGCGTCATCGACTTTAACGGTCTATTGCGCGGTGCCGACAATAAAAAGGGCCCCCACGTTGCCGAAATACGCGTTAACCTCAGCGACAAGAGCGACAGAAGTATCACCTCTATTACCATCGTGCGTGAGCTGCGCCCCCTGCTGACAGCCATTCAGGCACGCTATCCCGGCAGCCTTATTCAACTGGTCGAAGAGCCCCCCGGGCCACCCATGCAGGCCACCGTGCTGGCAGAAGTTTACGGCCGCGACCTCGAGGTGATGGAAAATATCGCCGCCCAGGTCACTAGCGCGTTCAATAACACCTACGATGTCGTCGAAGTTCACGATTCACTGCCCGACAGCATTGAGCAATACCATATTGTCGTCGATCGGGAAAAAGCGGCTCTCGCCGGTGTTAATCCCCTGCAAGTAGCCACCACGCTGCGTCGCATTACCTCGGGCGAAGAGATCGGACGTATTCATCTCAACGATGAACGTCAGCCGGTCGCCATTAAAATGAAGGTGCCTCGACGCTTCAATATTGAGCCCGAGGGGCTGTCGATGTACTACGTCAGTAATGCCCAGGGCAAAGGTGTGCCACTCTCCGAATTGACCCGTGTCGAAAAGGTGATTGCCGATAAACCCATTTTTCGCAAGGACTATGAGCGCGTGGTTTTTGTCGCCGGCGAACTCACCCAGTCGGCACCGCTGTATGCGATTCTGCACATTAATAAACAACTGGAAAACATCGTCGCCAGCGATGGCCAAACCATCACCACCGGTTTGAACTTCAGTCGGGTGAGCCCCAATACGCTTGAGGGCTATCGCATTCTCTGGGACGGGGAGATTCGCCTCACCCTCGATACCTACAACGATATGATGAAAGCCTTTGGCCTGGCGGTATTATTTATTTATATTTTATTAGTGGCCTATTACCAATCCTTTAAAATCCCACTGATAGCGATGTCGGCCATCCCCCTGGGCTTGATTGGCGTGTTCCCCGGCCACTGGATTATGGGCCAGTCTTTCACGGCTACTTCCATTATCGGCATTATCGCGCTGGCGGGTATCGTGGTCAGAAACTCCCTGTTAATTATGGATTTCGTCCTCGACCTGCGCAAAGAGGGCAAGTCCCTGCGCGACGCCATCCTCGTCGGCACCCTGCTGCGCCTGCGGCCCATTCTGCTCACGGCACTGTCGACCATTCTCGGCAGTGGCATTATGATCAGTGACCCTATATTCGGCGGCCTGGCGATTTCATTAATTTACGGCACCATCGTCTCTACCATACTTACGGTTATCGTCGTGCCACTGCTATTTTATCAATTCTTACTCAACGAAGAAAAACGTGCAGAGGCCGTATAAAAACCGTACTCAAACGCAATAGTCGGCCTTCACCCCAAGTCAATGAAAGTCGTAACAACAGGTTTTGACAAAATATTTCTGGAGATTTTTGTGGC
>ERZ1027208.219-NODE-219-length-26633-cov-41.364775_pt1 | contig 26633 bp, 23 predicted proteins | sample MGYA00520867_ERZ1027208 | MGnify/ENA primary metagenome ERZ1027208 (study PRJEB33311, sample SAMEA4378413) | marine metagenome | biome: Marine biome; feature: Fjord; material: Water | collected 2014-07-20T08:00:00Z/2014-07-... | depth 75 m ...
CGTTAGGTCTGCGCCGCTCCGCTTCACTACGTTCCGCTGCGCGGCACAGACCTAACGACAATCGCGGATTAATATCCGCCTAGTTAAGCTGCGCTACCGCGCAACCTAACAAGGCGCATGAAGCGGAAGAACCTTGCAGAAATGTCTTAGCTTCGCTACAGTCATTCCTTCAAGAACCCTCCGCTTATCCGCGATTGTCGTTAAGCCAAATCTAGTAAGGAGACTTAAATGATGGAAATAGAATTTCGGCTTGCAGAAAAGCATGAGATAGAGGAAATACTAAAACTCCATTATAAATATCAAGTAGATTCTATCGACGAAGACGATAAAAAGGATGGCTTTATTACAACTGCATTCAACGATGTGCAATTGTCAGAGTTAATCGATCGAGAAAGGGGTCTATTTGTTGCTGCTAAGGAAAACAAAATAGTAGCCTATGCAATGGCTGCTTCATGGGAGTTTTGGTCACGATGGCCAATGTTCGCACATATGATCAAAGATTTACCAAATTTGCAGTATGCTGGGCAAACATTAAGCACCAACAATTCTTATCAATATGGTCCGGTTTGCGTTGATAAATCTGTTCGTGGACAGGGTGTATTTGAAGGTATTTTCAGTTATGCGTTACAAGAGATGGCAGGGAGATATCCAATTTTGGTAACGTTCATCAACAAAATAAATCCACGCTCTTTTACCGCTCATACTCAAAAAGCGGGGTTAGATGTTATTCAAGAATTTGAATATAATAATAACCAATATCATGAGCTTGCGTGTTTAACATGCAAGGCTTAACAAGATGCTGCATCGGAAAAACTACTCGCTGTCGCTCGCATTTTTCCGCTGAGCAAGACGTTATGCGAGGGCTTCTTTAGCAAGTCATCATATTCTAAGAAGTTAAGGAGAAAATATGCTTAAGGACATTCCAAGTAAAATTTATGATGCGATTTCTTTTAACAAAGGAAGCAAACCAGACTTCGAATTATTGGGCTCATTTTTCATCGAACAGGGAATTTTTATCAACAACAAAGGTGAATCACCTGTTATTAAATCAGTTCCAGATTATGCAACCATGATCGATACCAATATTGGAAATGGAAATATCATCTCTATCAAAGAGACTGAGATAAGAAATAACGTTCAGGTATTCGGGAACGTTGCCCAAATTTGTTCTGAGTATGAACTAATTTTTGAGGGAAAAGGGGGGATTCAAACTCGTTATGGAGTCAATCTTTTCCAACTAATTAATCAGCAAGGGACCTGGTTAGTTAGTTCTATGTGCTGGGATGATAAAGTTGATAAGTCCCTTCTTACAAAAATCGCATAACAAGGCCATGCCCCCGACCTCCGGTACCTGTCACTTTTTGTGCAAAAAAACCGCACAAAAAGCGCTAGCTACCTCCGGCGGGTGATGGCGGCGCTAGGTTTTAAATATCCCCAGCATTTTAGAAACCACAAAAATGGAGTGTGTAATGAAAAAAATAGCAATTATCATGCTATCTGTATATTTGTCAGGATGTGCTGGTAGAGCTGCTAATCCTGTTATGGTTCAACAGTATGGCGATGATAGAAGGTCGTGCCAGGCTTTAGAACGTGAAATGTCTTTTATACAAGGAGAAATACAGCGGCTTATTCCTAATACTGAAAAAACAGGGAAAAATACAGCCTTGGGTGTTGCTGGTTTTTTCTTTATTGTTCCTTTGTTTTTTATGGATTTAAGTGAATCAGAACAGGTTGAGATAAATGCATATCGCCAAAGATACAACCACCTAATTATTATTGCAGGTGATAAAGAGTGTGGCATGGGAAAAGAAAGTATTCCTGAGTTTAAAAAATCCTAACAAGGCAATTAAAAAACTGCCCAAAAAAAGCGTGGGCTGGACTCGCTAACGCTCGCCTTTTATTGCGGCGTTAGGGATATATGAGTATACGAAAAATTATAGAAAGCGATTATCCGGCAATACTGGATATATATGCTCGCTCAAAATTGGATGAGCTTCGCTTTGAAGATAAGGCATTTGAACTTCTACCTTTAGAAAGCGATAGAAAGAGATATGGTGAGCTTAAAGAGTCTGATATCTACGTTTTTGAAGATGAAGGGGTAAAAGCATATGGTGCATTATTTATCTCGGAAATAAGGGCGTTATTCGTTCACCCAGATATTCGTGGTAAAGGAATAGGAAAACAACTCCTAGAGTTTCTACTTTCTAATATTACAGGTGAAGCGAACTTATATGTGGCCAAGACCAATACACCTGCAAAAAATTTGTATAAAAATTACGGATTTGAGGTTTCTAGTGAATTCCAAACTGAATATAACGGTGTGTCAGTATGTGCAAATGAGATGGTGCGCACTGGAGCCAATGCTTAACAAGTCAAGGCAGTCGGACGGCTTCGCCGCCCGCTGCTTTCGGCGTTAACCCTACTAGGAGATATCTCTTTGAACATCAATATTCGACTAGAAAACTCTAGTGATATTCCATGCATTGATGATGTTACTGTTGCTGCATTTTTACACGCAGCACATACAGATCACACAGAAGAGTTTATTGTTAAAGCGTTACGAGATTCAGGAAAGTTAACAGTTTCACTTGTCGCAGAAGATTCAAGTAAAATTATTGGTCATGTAGCTTTATCGCCAGTTACTATCTCGGATAGTTCAAAAGGCTGGTATGGTTTGGGGCCAATATCCGTTACCCCGAATAAGCAAAGCAAGGGGATAGGTTCTAAACTAATGCATTCTGCTCTTGCCGAATTGAAAAAAATTAACGCTAATGGCTGTGTTTTACTTGGCGACCCAAATTACTATAAAAGGTTTGGCTTTGAGCCTATAGAAGGTCTATTGCTTCCAGGTGTTCCCCCTGAATATTTTCAAGCACTTTTACTTCAGGGTACTCAACCACAAGGCACTGTTGCTTATCATGAGTCATTTTCAGCGCAGGGTTAACAAGGCCATCAACCGGATGCAATTTGCTACGCTCCGTTTTGCGGTGCTTCGCCACTCTACCGCAAAACTCCACTACGCAAACCGCTAATTCAAGGCGTCCCCTTTTTAGGAGTCTCCTTTTTATACACTTACTAGCTATGAATTTTCAGTTTTTTGACCCGAAAACTCAAGAACAAAGGTGTTTTAAATATGAGTGTAACTTTACGTTGAAAAATGCTAGCTGTTGTTTTTTGTACCGATTTTTATATTTCAAGTCGTTTCCCCCCTTAGGGTTTTTATGTGAATCCAAAATGGATATTTAATGTTGCTTTGTATTGAATTAGCAAAATACTCCGCTATCTTTAGTAGTTAGCTGTATACAAAAATGGATAAACTAAGCAATGGGAAGCAATGATGAAACTTAAAACTATGGCATCGAGCCTCTTTAATGAGTATTTTTTAGCAAGAGTATTGTTAGGGGCTTTGTTGTTTGGCAGTCCAGTTTTATCTTTTGCTGCTGATGGTGGAGGTCTGCAGGACTTCACAAACCATTGGGTGGGCATCGCTTGTGTGCTTATTTTTGTTTTTGCATATTCCCTTGTCATCGCAGAAGAGGCGATTCATTTGCGTAAATCGAAGCCGGTGATGGTCGCTGCTGGTTTGATTTGGGCGCTGGTAGCGGTTATGTATGCAAGTGTTGGTGACAATCATACCGCTGAAGCTGCAGTACGGCATAATTTGTTAGAATTTGCCGAATTATTTTTGTTTTTATTGGCCGCCATGACGTATATCAACACGATGGAAGAGCGGGGTGTCTTTGATATGTTACGTGTTGGGCTGGTTTCTCGGGGCTTTACATTGAGAACTATCTTTTGGTTAACGGGCGTTTTAGCATTTTTTATATCCCCGATTGCAGATAACCTAACAACGGCCTTATTAATGGCAACAGTTGCAATGGCCGTGGGGGGCGATAACACTAAATTTGTTGCTATTGCATGTATCAATATAGTCGTGGCCGCAAATGCGGGCGGGGCTTTTTCTCCATTTGGTGATATTACAACCTTAATGGTCTGGCAAAAAGGAATCATCGCATTTCAAGACTTTTTTGTATTGTTTGCACCCTCGTTGGTTAACTGGTTGATACCTGCTGTTATTTTGTCATTCGCTGTCAGTAATGGAAAACCTGATGCAATGGATGCAGAATATCACTTGGGGCATGGTGCATGGGTTGTAGTGGGCTTATTTATATTAACGATCGTGATGGCTGTTTGCGCACATAACTTTTTACACTTGCCTCCAGTTATGGGCATGATGACAGGCTTAGGCTTTCTTAAATTCTATGGCTATTACCTGAAACGTCGGGATGCTTCGTTGACAGAATTTGAAACGCAAATGGGTGAAGATGGTTTGGAGCTCGAAGGTACTGGGGTTACTGAGAAACCAGCTGAAAATGATGATCATCACAAAAACCACTACAACATATTTAAATCATTAGAGCGTGCTGAGTGGGATACCTTAATGTTCTTTTACGGCATCATCTTATGCGTAGGTGGCTTAGGTACATTGGGTTATTTATCGCTGGTGTCTGAACTGATGTATGTTGACTTAGGGACAACAGAGGCGAATATATTGGTGGGTGTGCTATCAGCAATTATTGATAATATTCCAGTGATGTTTGCTGTCTTGTCAATGATGCCGGATATGTCACAAGGGCAATGGTTATTGGTGACGCTAACGGCGGGTGTTGGTGGATCTATGCTATCTATCGGTTCGGCAGCGGGTGTGGCCGTTATGGGTACGGCACGTGGTGTATATACCTTTATGGCGCACCTCAAATGGACTTGGGCGATTGCGCTGGGATATGCCGCCAGTATATGGGTTCATTTTTTGGTTAATGGTGAAGCATTTAATGTGCCAGCTAATGCAGTATTAAAAGCTGCTGGTGGGCATTAATAGAGGGGTGTTTGCATTAGTTAAGGAATCAAGCTGGCTGACTCCTTTTGATTCCTTAATTAACCTAAGGGCATTGAAAAATTTAGGTTGTGTTTGTTGGGCTTCCTTCGTCTGCGCCAACCAACGAATCTACTGCCGGTAGCTGAAAATCAGCTCAATTTGTAAGTGCTGGATGATGCTTTATTTAAACTCCATAGTTGTGATGTTTAGTCGCTGGGGCAAAAGGTTTTAGCGGTGCTTTTGGGTAGGTCGTAATATTGATACAAGCATATCATTGCGTGTTCATCTGCGGCTTCGACATTCATTTGATTTAATAATTAAATTAAGGCTTCATGATAAAAGCCACGGGGTATATGGCAGCCCGCGTATTGTTATTGTATAAAAACGTCAAGGCATTGAGGTCAGTGAAAACCGTGTGGCGCGTATTATGCAGTCTTACGGGGTGGTTGGACGGGTTTACACAAAAAAAATGTGCAGCCGCTTTATATGATGTTATCAAGCCACAGATAATAAAGGTCTCAATTCGCCTCTACCCATTGGTATCAATCAAGTGTGGGTTGGTGATGGATGTCTCTTTTCGTAAAATAATGGGCTGGTCTTTAGAGTCACATCGTCGTAAAAAATTAACGATGGCTGCACTGCGACAGGCGCTACAAAAAAGGAAGCCAGCCCCAACGATGTTGTTCCATTTAGATCGAGGTGTAGAATGTGCTGCAGGTGGGTATCGGGCATTACTAGCAAAGCATCATATTAAGCCGAGCATGAACTGCCCTGGGGGCTGTACAGACGATGCGCGTATCGAATCGTTCTTTCTTTCCTTAAAAGGAGAATGGATTAACGGTGTTGACTACGCTACAGTAAATACATTACGGCAAGCGATAAAGGATTACATAGTGCATTTTTATAACCGAACACGGTTATATTCCATCTTAAACTATTTATCACCCAATGATTTTGAACGGCAGTTAGTTCAATTGAAACCCTGTCCATTTTTATGAGGGAAGGTCACTATTTGTGAGCCCTTACACTTTTTTGATGCTTGGACACGTTCATTCAACAAATGAACGTCACCTTTTAGCAAGGTAACAAAAAAGGCGCTGTTAAAACAGCGCCTTTTTTATGGGTCTAACGTTCTAATCACTTAGTGGTTATCGCACTCTGCTAGGAAGGTTAGCAGTTCTTCTCTGTACTTATAGTAATCAGGGTGAGATACCAGTGCCTTACGCGTGCGTGGTCTAGGTAAATCCACCTTCATCACTTTGCCTACTTTTGCATTGGGCCCATTGGTCATCATCACCACGCGGTCAGCAAGTAGAATCGCTTCGTCAACGTCATGGGTTACCATAATAGCTGTCACTTTAGTCCGTGTCCAAACTTCCATTAACACCTCTTGCAGCTCCCACCTTGTTAAGGAATCTAGCATTCCAAATGGCTCATCTAGCAAGAGCAGCTTTGGGGATAAAGCAAAGGCACGTGAAATACCGACACGTTGTTTCATACCATTGGAAAGTTCAGCGGCTTTCTTATTTAAGGCTTCACTTAACCCAACTTTACTTAAGTAATACTCAACAATGCTGTTTCGCTCTGCTTTCGTCGCGTGCGGGTAGACTCGTTCAACACCTAAGGCAACGTTTTCTTTTGCACTTAACCAAGGGAAGAGGCTGGGCGCTTGGAAAACAACCGCTCTATCAGGGCCAGCGGCATCAATTTCTTTTTTATCCAAAACAATACCGCCATCGCTGATGTCGGTTAAGCCTGCGGTCATAGACAACACGGTGGATTTACCGCAACCCGAATGGCCGATGATTGAAATAAACTCACCTTTTTCTATGTTGAGTTCAAACTTATCGACCACGGTTAATGGGCCTTTGGGTGTTGGGTATATTTTTGTCAGATTGAAATATTCTAGGTACTTTTTATCCCCCATATTGTTTGAGTAAGGTTTCAATACGTCAGGTTTTTCATCATCACTCAAACCAAAATCGCTGGCTGTATTAGGTTGAACATTGGGTAATTGATAAACATTACTATCAGATCCACCATCTTCCCTCATACCGACACTCATTAAATATTGGGTAATGTCACTGCGTAACTTTTTGAAGTTTTCATCGTGGTTCATCGCAGTTCTATCCCGTGGGCGAGGTAAATCAACAAAGAACTCAGGGCCGAAGGTTGCATTTGGCCCCGGGTTTAATGGAATAATCCGGTCGGCCATAATTAAGCCTTCATCTACATCATTAGTGATGAGAACAACGGTTTTCTTTTCCTGTTCCCAAATTCTAATGATTTCATCTTGTAGATTGGCACGGGTCAATGCATCTAGCGCACTGAGGGGTTCGTCTAGTAACAAAACATCGGGGCTTGCGGCGAGTGCTCGCGCCACATTAACACGCTGCCTCATGCCACCTGATAGCTCAGAAGGGTGGCGATGTGTGGCATGAGATAAGCCAACCATATTGATGTATTTCTCGATACGTTCTTTGCGCTCAGTGGATGAAAGATTGCTAAAAACCGAATCAACCGCTAAAGCAACGTTTCCAAAAACGGTTAACCAAGGCATTAATGAATAGCTTTGAAAAACAACGCCGCGTTCGGAACTTGGGCCGATGACTTTTTTACCCTGCATGGTCACTTCACCGCTATCGGGCTTAATTAAGCCTGCAATGGTCGAGATGAGCGTGGTTTTACCAGTGCCTGAGAATCCAACGATGGCAACAAATTCGCCTTCTTTAATATCAAGGTTAATATTGCTGAGCACGTCACTTTTATTGTGACCGCTGCCGTAGGATTTACTAATATTGTTAAGTGCTAAAAATGACATATTCATTCCTCCTACATTGCGTCGCCGTATGAAAAATATTTTTGCAGCGTTAACATGATGCGATCGAGCATAAAGCCGATAATACCAATAGTGAACACAGCCACCATAATTTTACCCAGTGATTGTGAGCTGCCATTTTGAAATTCGTCCCACACGAACTTACCTAAACCTGGGTTTTGCGCTAACATTTCTGCGGCAATAAGAACCATCCAACCGACACCAAGCGATAGACGTAAACCGGTAAAAATTAATGGTAGCGAACTGGGTAAAACAATTTTAGTGACGGTTTTCCACCAGCCCAGTTGCAATACTTTAGACACATTCATTAAGTCTTTATCAATGGTGGATACGCCAACGGCTGTATTAATTAATGTTGGCCATAATGAGCACAGTGTGACGGTTACGGCTGAAACAAGGAATGACTTACTAAACGTTGCGTCACCTTCAACCACGTATAGCGCACTAACAATAAGTGTCACAATCGGTAGCCATGCCAAAGGAGAAACGGGTTTAAATATTTGAATAATCGGGTTAATGGCTGCATTAAAAGCAGGGCTTAATCCACAAATGACACCCAGTGGAATAGCAATAACAGAGGCTAATAAAAACCCTGCGAAAACAGTCCATAAACTGGTCATAATTTGTTGAGGGTAGGTGGCTTTGCCCGTGTAATTACGGATTTTAATAACGGCATCTGGGTTCTTTTCAAGCTTTTTAGCGTTACGAACCTCTTGGCGTTTGTAGAACGCGACTTCTTTTTCTTTCTCTTTGTAATGATCGGCTGCGAGGCTTTTAGTTTCTTGCCATACTGCAGCAGGCCCAGGAATAGCCCCGAGGCTGGTTTGAATCTTAGCGGCACCCCAATCCCAAAATCCAACGAAAATCAACATCGCTAACACAGGAACGCCAATGACTTTTAAGATGTCTTTTAACTGTTCGGCAGGGTTCTCACCGGCTAACAGTTTTACGATAGGTATAAACCATGTAAAACCTATCAGTTCTAAAAAGTTGTTGATTTTAACGGATATTTTAACGCCTTCATTAGCGGTCTTTTTGTCAGGACTATTTGCAGCAGCCTCTTGTGACTGAGCGGATGAGCTGGCAGAGTTGGTTGTTTCTGTGTTTTCCATGTTTTTATCTTTTAATGCTGTGTTGACAGACATAGTGTTACCTCTAGTTTGGTTAAATAGGCACCCGCATCATCACGGGTGCCTATCGTTATTTACTTAACGGCGTCCTTTCCTTTTAAACCAATGCTGAACTTATCTAAGTAAGCATTAGGTGTGTGGCCATCGAAACTAATGTTGTCAATAAAGTGAGTTTGTGGTGCACGGTAACCATCAGTATCCCAAGGCATATCTTCTTTAGAAATTTTACCTTCTTCTAATAACTCTTTAGCCGCTGCTAAATAGATATCTGGACGGTAAACTTTTTTAGCAATGTCGTGGAACCACTGGTCTGATTTTTCTTCGGTGATTTGTCCCCAGCGACGCATTTGGGTTAGGTACCAAATAGCATCTGAATAGTAAGGGTAGGTGGCGAAGTAGCGGTAGAACACGTTAAAGTCGGGTAAGTCACGCTTGTCACCTTTTTCATACTCAAATGTCCCTGTCATGCTGTTAGCAATCACATCGTAATCGGCACCAACGTATTCAGATTGAGACAGAATTTTTACCGCTTCAGGACGGTTTGCATCGTTGTTAGCATCCAGCCATTGTGCTGCACGAATTAACGCTTTAATAACGGCTTTATGGGTATTTGGGTTTTTTTCTGCCCAAGCTGCGCTAACGCCAAATACCTTTTCGGGGTTATTTTTCCAAATTTCATAATCGGTCACAACAGGCACGCCAATGCCTTTAAATACGGCTTGTTGGTTCCAAGGTTCACCAACGCAATAGCCATAAATAGTACCGGCTTCAAGTGTTGATGGCATTTGTGGAGGAGGGGTAACGGACAATAATGCATCGGCATCAATCTGACCGGTGATATCGGTTTTTGAATAATAACCAGGGTGGATACCACCGGCTGCTAGCCAATAACGCAGCTCGTAGTTATGTGTTGATACGGGGAAAACCATGCCCATATTAAAAGGCTTACCTTCAGATTTATACCGATCAACAACCGGTTTTAGTGCAGTTGCACTGATCGGGTGCACAGGTTTGCCCGCTGCATCTTTTGGGATATTCGGCTTCATTTCTGACCAAATATCGTTTGAAACAGTAATGGCGTTACCGTTTAAATCCATACTGAAGGCGGTAATGATATCGGCTTTAGTACCGAAGCCGATGGTAGCTCCGAGTGGTTGACCAGCAAGCATATGTGCGCCGTCTAACTCGCCATCAATCACACGATCGAGTAATACCTTCCAGTTTGCTTGCGGTTCAATGGTGACGTATAGGCCTTCATCTTCAAAAAAGCCTTTTTCATACGCAACCGCTAAAGGTGCCATATCAGTGAGTTTGATAAAGCCAAATTTAAGCTCATCTTTTTCAAGTTCACCAACAGCATGGGCGCTAGTTAACCCGCCCGCCATCGTTAGCGCTAAACCAGCCAGGCAGCTTTTAAACACGCCCCCCATGTTCTGTTTAATAAAAGTCTTTCGATTTTTTTTCATTTGTTTTCCTATTTACGTTTATAAAATGCAAAAAAAACGTCCGCCGCTAGTTTTCGTTTTAAAGAAAACTAGCTAACGGACGCCTTTGTCCTGTGACCTTCAATGGTCTATTTTGTTTTAAACCTCAATACTGAGGGTGGTGCTATAAATTACAATTATTTCTATAAAAAGATAAAGCAATACCTATGCCAGTATTTCGCTGGCTGAAATAACGCTTTTGGCAAGTTCTATCATTTTGATGTTTTTATCCATCGCCATCTTACGCATGGCTTTGTACGCATCGTTTTCACTGATGTTAGAACGCTGCATAACAATGCCCTTTGCTTTATCGATCAGTTTGCGCTCGCTTAAGGTGTTTTTAGTCTTTTCTAATTCCTTTTTAACAAGCTGTTGCTCGTTAAATCGAAAGCAAGCGGTATCTATAATAGAAACAATACGTTTTGCTTGAAGACCATCAACAATGTAAGCACTTACGCCCACTTTAATGGCTGATTGGATAACATCTCGACTGTCCTCATACGTGAAAACAATAACGGGAACAGGGTTCTGTAAGTTAATCTGCTGTATACAACTAAATAACTGATCGAACCTTTTATCCGTGACCGCCATGATAATGTCTACCGTACCCGATAGGGCGGCTCGGCTGATATCACTTAGCTCTGATGTAACGGCTGTGACGTCATAGATGGATGCGGACAAATACTCCTGAACATCTATTAGTTCATCAGCCGTTGTATTAAATAATAGGACTCTAGGTTTCATTTAAGTGTCTATTAATGCTTATCGGGTAATTAATCTAGGTTATCGTTAGAATTTAGCGCTAACAAATGCCCATAATTTTGTCGTATCAACGGCTGTTGCGCCAGTATTTAAAGCATTATTGTCCGCATTGTAATCAGCATATTTAAGGCCAACCGTGTAATTTTTAGCGATTTTCTTTGTTGCTAAAATATCAAACTCAGTCCCGTAATCATAACTATTATTGTCTGAGCTAAAGTCATGATAAGCGGCAACAAACTTCATGCCATACGCCTTTGCTACGGCTGTTAAGTAAATATCTTCAACACCATCGCCCGGTGTTACTAAAAACTTATCTGCCCAACCTTGGTAAGCGTGGTTCGTTCCAAGAATGGTCACGAAACGGTCTGCGCCACCGCTACCTTCTTGTAACTCATAACTCGCTTTAAGTAATAGCATCTTAAGAGGACCTTTAAATGCCATTTTTGTACCTAATTCGGCCAAAATATAATCAGCATCTATTGAATTAGGGTTGTCGGCAGCATCTGATTGTGTAGCGTATTCGGCTGTATAGATAAGTTTAGTGCTATCGCTCAGTGGAGTGGCACCGCTGGCTCTTAAACCATAGGTGTTTGTTGAAAAAGCACCTGCATTTTCAAAATCATATAAGTACGCATATGCTTCAATTTTTGCTGGTTTAAAGCCGGTATATTGAACATTAAATAAATGTGAGTCACTGTCAAAATTATCAAAAGGCTCTGGGGCGTCTTCACCAAAAATACGGTTCACATTCCAAACATACGCATAATTAATGGTTGTATCTGCCAAGGATTGATTAGACATAGAGAAGGCATCGAGTGTTTGCCAGTTTTGACGCCACGCAACCGTGCCGATATGTCTATGGAAAGGTGCACCACGGTAGGTTAACGCTTGACGCCCGAGCTTTACAGACGTGTCTTCAAGCCCTGTGTAAAACAAATAACCTTGATTGAGTTCAGTTTCATTAGGATCGGCTATCACAGGGTAGGTGCCGCCTTTTGCCTGAGATTTATGGGCGTAGTTATTACTAAATAGGCTGTGTACGCTTTCAACTTCACCAAAAAGCCCAAACCCGTAATAAGTTCCGGTTTTATAGGCCGCTGTTAACCTGGCAGTATAGGCGTTGGCTTCTTCAGATAAGTTATCTTGATCAACGTTTTCATAACGTACCCTAGCGCTATAGCTGGCTTTACCATTGGATAAGGCATTTAATAAAGATTCCTCTGCTTGTGCTAAGGGGGCTGCGGTCATTAGCATTGTGCTAGCGATAGCGCTGATTATGGCAGAACTGGTTTGGCTTTTTTTCTTAATTTTCATAGTGACTCTTTAATGTAAAGTTTTTATAAAAAATCATAAAACATAAAAAAAGCCAACACGAATCCATCGAGTTAGCTTCTTTGCTTTATAGTTTATGATTGTTGTATTCACTGCGCCGTTACAGTGGTGTTATTACTTGATCAAGCTAATAGCACATACAGGTGATTTAGCAATGATTGTGCCAATTCTTAATTCATTGTTTAGCCGTGGCTTGTAGCAAGGGTTCGCGATGGATAGAGGTGCTTCCTTGCCTTATTAAGGTGCTCCTTTCGATACGTTGGCACTAAAACGGTGCGCAAGAAGGAGTGAGCTAGTTTGTTGTTCAAATAATCCCATTAATGTTTACTTGCTTGTTTGATATCTTTTTTAATATAGTAAGCGACTTAGTTGGCTTAAAGGACTCCTTATGTTGACTGAGACGTGGAAAAAGGTGCTCCCCTTAGCTTGGCATTGTCCACCGTAACAAGGGCGCCGTATTGACAATGGAATGTTAAAATTAAAAGAGGAACTTATACATCCTGTTTAAAAACCAAGCAATCAAACATCATCGGATAAAAAATATCCTTTGTCAGAAGTATTACTTCCCCTAGTTATTGTGTTGACGTATTAGTTAAAGGTAAGTCTTTTAACAGCCAGTTAAATATGGAAACGACCAGTGTATTATTTTAATCAAAACATAAAAATATTAAGCTCAACGCGCTAAAATGCTCGCGTGGCTTATATAAAGTGTTTGACGTACTCAAGGAATAGATATGATCGTAATATTTGGAATAAAGGAAAAACTAAACCCGATCAAAGCTCAGTTATCTAATGTTATTCACGGCTGCATGCAAGCTGTTATTGGAATGCCAGAAGATAAGCGGGCACACCGATTTATTCCGATGGAAAGAGAAGATTTTTACTACCCAGGTGGTCGAAGTGATGCTTATACCGTTATTGAAATAAATCTGATGGCTGGTAGGCAAGTGGAAACTCAACAGAAGTTAATTAAGTCACTTTTCAAAGAAATAGAAAACCAATTATCAATACCAGCCGTGGATATTGAAATTACAATAAAAGAGCAAGCCCCACATCAGTGGGGTTTTCGAGGTATGACAGGCGATGAAGCCAATGACCTGAAGTACAAAGTCAATGTATAACAGGGTGCTTATATATTTGCAATGTTATCCATATATGGAGTATGTGTTATGAACTATTTAAATGCTATTGAACGCCACCATGAATTTAAGGGTGCCATCCATGAGTTAATGGCTTCAATTGTGACGGGGATTTTTGACCATAAAATCATTAAGAGTGAAGAAAGCCTGAAAGACTCAATGAAGTGGTTACAATCTAATTATCCTTTTGTTGACCTTGTTTATACTCTGGATGCCACCGGTGTGCAAACGACTAATAATGTCACTTATAGGCACCATAACGAAAAAAACTCACGCTCTGGGCTAGGCGTTGACAGAAGTCGCCGGCCTTATTATAAAAAAGCTCTAGAAGAAGACAGTGTTATTGTGACAGAGCCTTATCTCTCAACATCAAGTCATAATCTTTGCATTTCAGCTGCAATCCGTTGCCTTGCCGAAGATGGGTCGATTAAAGCTATCCTGGTTGTCGACATAGATTTGGCCGATGCGATTGAATTTCTTATGGGGGATGGGAAACGTAAAAGGTTTCACCCTTTTTTCGTTACAGTCTATTCGTCTATTGTTATTGGGTTGTTTTTCGTGGTGGGTATTCTAATGTATTCGGCAGGTTTGGAAGTCATTTCACTTCTGCAAGGTGAAAATGTTGACCTCCATCTCAAGCCATTCAGTATTATTATCTTTTTGACGCTTGCTCTTGCTGTGTTTGATCTTGGTAAAACAATTCTCGAAGAAGAAGTTTTGATGAAAAAGGATATATTACGGCACAGTTCAACGCGGCGAACGATAACTCGGTTTATTGCAGCGATCCTCATTGCCGTTTCTATTGAATCATTGTTGTTGATGTTTAAATCTGTTCTAGGTTCAGAAGAACACCTAGGTGATGCAGTTGCGATGATGGGGACAGCGATTGGATTGCTAGTAGGGCTTGGTATCTATGTTTACTTAGGAGCCAAAGCAGAAGCCATATTGAAACAATCAATAAAGGTAAAGTAACCGCTGTTGAACCACTGGTTATTAACGGTTGCCTTTTTAAGTGCTACCGATAAAATCCATCGAGTCTGACCCCATTGATTTTTAAGAAGGGTTAGCCAAGATGAGAGAGTCGATGAAAGTCACTGACATTGACGCATAATACGTCGTTTCGTTTATTACACCTGTAGTATAGTCAACTGAGTTCAAACGTGATCAGTCACACACCAAAACGCGGAGAGTTAATATGTTTAGGAAAATTGTCGCAGTAGCCCTTTTTGTCTCGTTTATCGCCATGTCCACCTCGGGGCTTTTGATGTTCTTTATTGAGAAACCATCTTTTACTATTCAAATGCATCCGGTGCATAAGCTTTTTGGCCTAATCATGATACTGGCGGTTCTGGGGCACTTAAGTTTCAACCTTAAATCGATTGTTCATTACCTCAAAAACAAGTCAGTAGCGATGTTTGGCGGCCTAATGGTTATTTTATTAATAGCGTTATATGGGGTTGCTATCTATAACGAAGTTCCACCAGAAATTGCAATACCTATGGACAAATTAGCAGCCGAAGCCGAATCACATGAGTGAGCGGGTGTCTGCTTAGGCCGCTGTGTTAACACAGTAATGGAATTAAAAGGGGACGCTACCCTTTTATGGAATTAAAAGGGGACGCTACCCTTTAATTTAAAAAAAAGGAAAGGACAAAAGGGGGAAGGTCTTGCAATCAAGCATTCTAATTGTTTGGTGGTGTTCATGGCTATATGATCGATGGGGCAGACTCGAGTGATTTAGCGAATTAATATCTATTTATGACGTTGCTTAGTAATAAGGGATTGCAGTTTTCAAAAACGGTTGAAGAAATACCCAAAGCAACCAACATCATTGGTTTTAGGCAGTACTTTTTTAAATAAATGATAGTAGATAAGATTAACTGGCCCTTGAACCCAAGGAGTAAAGACGGTGGTAGTAAATTAAACTGTTTGAAAATAAAACCTATCTAATCTGCCCCGCCTTGATTTTAATTATGCATTTTTGAATATAGTTGGCAGCATTCATTAACGTGTCATAATGTTCACAATATATGGGATAGGATCCCATGCAGTTTGGTTAAATCGCATAACAGGCTATTATTCACGTTTGCTATATACCGTAATACATGGAGGTGCTATTCGCCTATATGCACATTAATATGTGCCCAATGGGTTCCGCTTACGAACACTGTTAACAGAATTTAAATGAATGCAAATATTGATAAATTCGAGGTGCTCCCCTGGAGTGAATTTTTTGAGACAGGGAATTCAATAATTGATGAGCAACATAAAGTGCTAGTTGGCTTATTGAATCAACTGGCTGCTGCTCTAGTTAACCAAGATGAAACAGAGTTGAATCCTATCTTTGATGAGTTAGTTGCATATGCAAATATGCATTTTTCTGATGAGGAGGAAATCTGGATGGAATACTTTTCTGACGACCCATGGTTTTTGTCGCATAAAGAAACTCATGGATCTTTTCTTCCATCGGTTATGGATATAAAAAGGAAATCACTTAGCGAAGCATTACCAGATACTATAGAAAGCGTTGTTCACTTTCTACTCCAGTGGCTAATATTTCATATCATTGATACTGATAAGCGTATGGTCATTGCATTAAATGCTTTAAAAATGGGAGCTAAAATTGATGAAGCTAAGCGTCTGTCTGAAAAGGAAATGGAGGGGGCTAACTTAATTCTATTTGACTCAATGCTTAATATATATAAGGAACTATCTTCCAGAACCATTGATGTTATGAGGGAGGTGAAGGCAAGGAAGGAAGCTGAAGAGCGACTAAGTGAAGCAAACATAAGGTTGGAAAAATTAGTTAAAGTAGATCCATTAACGAGTTTATTCAATAGAAGACATTTTGATAATACGTTTAAATTACAGTTGCGAAAGTCGATACGGGACAAAAGCGCATTATGTCTTATGCTTATAGATATAGATTATTTTAAACGTATTAATGATCATTATGGTCATTTGGCAGGTGATCAGGCTCTTGAGCAGCTGGGTGCTTGTCTATTGGAGACTTGCCGTCGCCCAGATGATATAGCATTTCGTATGGGTGGAGAGGAATTTTGCATTTTGACCGCCAGTAAAAGCAAAATTGCTTCAGCTCAGTTTGCCGAAAAAATTAGAGTAGCCGTTGAGAATTTAAAAATCCCTAATATACACAGCGAAATAAGCGATTGTATGACAATTTCGATTGGCGTTACTCATAAAACCCCTGTTATTGGTGATACTCAAAATGATTTTATCGATGCGGCTGATAAAAGACTTTATCTGGCTAAGGCTTCCGGGCGGAATAAAGTAGTAATGTCTCACTAGCAGCACAATCCAATCAGTTCTTTATAACAAGACAATCGGTTAGATGGAAAAGGCGCACAATTGATTTTCCCCATTAATGTTCACTGAAAATCAATAGGGTTAGTCTCGATTGATTTAGCGACTAATTTCTACTTATGGCGTTGGTTAGTAATGGGGTGATTACAGTGCCCACGACTTAACTAAAAAAGCCCTGATAAACAGGGCTTATTAACAGCAAGAATTATATTTAAATCAGAGTTCAATTCTGTCAATATTTCGATAGACTATAATCGCTCCAATACCTTTTACATCTGACAAATCATTCAACGACTTAAACTGGCCTTTTTCATTTCGATACGAAATAATCGCAGCGGCTTTATTTTTTCCGACTCCTTTCAAACCCTCCTCTATCTCCAAAGCTGATGCGGTATTAATATTAACGGAAAAAGCAGAAAATGAAACCAATGTGATGGCTAACAATAGTAGTAGTTTTTGTAACATAAAATTCTCCATAAGAAATTTATAGCATTACCTACTCCATGCAGGTAAATTATTTTACTGCCCATAAAATATAGGCCATATTTGAACGCTTACAATTAGGTGGAAACTTCATTTTTACCAGAAAATACTTACAAATAACAAGCATTTACTTAAAGGTGAAAAGCTTTCTCTATAATCATTGGCACTAAAAACCAACGGGGTGCATGTTAGGTTGAACACGTAAAAGATAATCACAGCAGTACGCAACTGGTTTTAAACTGACCGCTATTAGATGGAAAAAGAATATAAAAATGGTGAGTTTGAAGGGTTTTTTATGAACATATTAAGGGCATAGAAGAAACCCGTTAGAAAAAAAGAGTCGATATGCTTGAACGAGAGAATATATTATTTAAAAGCATGTCTCACGTTTTCAAAGCAAGCTGGATGTCTTTAATCTACATTAATTAGTAGTTTAACGGTATGAATACATCAATTGATGTGAACTTATTATGGTGTTCCTAAAATCGAGTATTATGCTGAGTTAAATAGATAAGATAGCGCTGAAAGATTAAAGGCACTCAACTGGCCGCTATCATTATGAGTATTATGATAATAAAAGAACTGTGCTCTATTTTTCAACATTAAATAACTTAAAAGGCAGTAAATCATGAATCTATCCGTATACCTTTCCGGCGAAATACATACCGACTGGAGACAGCAAATAATTGATGCTTGTCAGGAGCAAAACCTACCACTTTCATTCTCATCGGCGGTTACCAACCACCAAGCCAGCGATGCAGCAGGGGATATGCTGGGTGCAGAAGGTAACGGCTTTTGGCGCGATCATAAATCTGCCAAAGTAAATGCCATACGCACTAAAACCCTGATCGAAAATTGTGACATAGCCATCATTCGCTTTGGCGATAAATATAAGCAATGGAACGCTGCATTCGATGCTGGATATTGCGCTGCATTAGGAACCCCATATATCACCCTGCATGATGATGACATTATTCACCCCTTAAAAGAAGTCGATGCGGCAGGGCTTGCATGGGCAACAAGTCCAACGCAAGTGGTTGATATTTTAAAATATGTGGTCGCTCAGGGTTAAAACTGGTTGGGTAGGGATATAACAGGAAACGTTGCTTCTTATGGGTAAAGTGATACAAAAACTTCAAAAGAAGCCGGGATCAGGTCTTTTTCGTGCAATAAACTAAAAGGCCTGATCTTCATTCCTTATTTAACTCATTAGGTGTCGCAATGAAACATAAAATCAGTCTGTTTACTTTTATATTAATCTCCGTTTTTACTTGTAATGCCAGTGGGGAAGAAACCAAGTTGCTAGAGTATAGAGGAGTTGTCACTTTCCATTTGTTTCCTGCAAAAGTAATGAAGGTCAACAAAATTATTGAAAACCCCAAACCAGGAACAAGTTACATTGGGGACGAAGGCATTCTGGTCGAGTTAGATGAGAACCCAACTGTCATGGCTAATTGGACGGTAGTCAATATCAAATACTATAAATACCCAACGCCCAAAACTATCATGTACGAAGTGCTGTCAGATCATAAGGGAATAATGGTAAATTACCATGCTGTTATGATTGATATTGATGGTGACTTATCTGCTTATATCTCAGATGAATGAAATAACACCTAACTAAGCGCTTAAGCAGGCGATCAGGCCTATGTCTTAGCTTAAGCGTTAGACTGTTTGGAGAATAATATGAATAAATTTCTTTTGACCTTAATTGTAAGCCTAGCCTTTTGTGCATTGACCATAGGCAGTGTTGAAGCAGAAAGTGCGAAACTTGACCAAGGCACCTACAATGATTTAATAGCCGGTTATAAACTTGCACACAAAACTAAGGATACAAGCAAGCTTAAGGGGTTATTCTGCCTAGATAGGGTTCCGAAGGCATTATTTCCCAGAATACTCAATCATCTTGAAAAAGGGTTCGCCCGCAGTATTGAAACAGTAACAGTGACCGAAATTGATAAAGACTGGCCCATGTCATATGAAATGGGTGGAGTTACTTATAGCCCAAATTTGAAGCCGGAAGCTCAACTTCTGATTCAATTTGTAACGGGTAGCGGTATACAGCACACCAAGCTCTTAATTGGTGAGAAAAACGGTGAGAAAGTACTAATTACATCGGTGCCTGAAGAAAAATAAGGTTTCATATAACTAACCATTACATCTGGGTTTTATAAAACATCGATTTTTCTAGTCGGTTTATACTGGCTATCACTTCCAAGTAGGAAGCGATACCTAAGCTGCCTATCGTTTTCTAAATAACTTCTAGACTCTCAAAATACTTTTTTCATCCTTCATTGTTGACGGCCCAACTTTATCACCATGATGTAGTTTTACTCTAATCTAGTTGAGCGAACGCCCTCAAATACTTGATAACCCATGACTAAAAAGTCATTATTAGACGTTTATTAAGGGTTTATGGGCTGAGGTTGTTGCTTAGGGTAAGTTGTTTGCCTTGTGGCTTGGCGTTTAGAAGTTGATCGAAGACCCCCATTCAAATACAGCAGAACACCTATTAATGGTCACTCTTTATAAGAGTAAGAGTTTAAGGTGTTTAGTCTATTCATGGTAACAAATAATAAATATCCAGAATAAATTGAATAGGAGAGCGTTAATTATTCATCATATGCTATCTTTAAGGTAGACGTTATTTTTAACTCTTTTAAGAAAAAAGTGTTGAGTTGGATTTTTTGAGATTAAAAGGGTCACAAAAACCGAACGACTAAAGGTCATTGAATGAATAAAGACGCTCAGGGAAACCTTAATTTACTGCTCATTGATGAAGGGGCAGTGTGGAGTGATTTGTTGATTGGTCAGGGTTATAAAGTGAGCCAAGTACGTTCCACTGAAGAAGCCTTAACCACTTTAGTGGAAGCCAATTTTGATATTCTAGTGATTGATATCAAGGTTACTAAGGGGACGTTTGATACGGAGTTGAGAGCGATTGGCGTAGACATTGATTGCCTTATTGTTTTCACTGAAAATGATACCTCTCTTGTAGTGGAGTGGCTAACGGTAGGCGGTGGCGCTGTTTTGGCTAATGCTGTTAGCAAGCCAGACTTTTTGAATGCCTTGAAAAGGCTTGCAAAAAAGGTCTCCTCAAATAAAAGATTACAACAAACTTATCACCAACTAGTAGAGGAAAAGGAGTCTTTGTCGCTGGTGCTTGATAGTTTAGGTGACGCATTGATATGCACAGATCTAGCTGGGCACGTGACTTATCTTAATAAAACCGCCGAATCGTTAACTGGCTGGTCTCTGCAAAAGGCTAAGGGCCAAGCTGTGACAGCGGTGTATCAGACAGTTAATGGTGTTGGTCTTGAAAAAAATACGAGTCCAATACAGCCGCCGGTGCCCAATGGGGACACGCGGCCACCTAAGCAGAATATGACATTGACTTCAAGTAATGGCATGCAATACAAAATAAGGGCGTCATCAGTCAGTATCAAGAATTTTTTTGGCCAAACTCAGGGAACGCTTTTTACTTTTAAGGATATCAGTATGGGTTATCAGCAGAGGCAGCAGACAAAGTTTGAGCAAGCTCAGGTGCAAGACTTATTTTATTGGATGGAAACGATGGCTGCCACTTTGAACAAGAAGGGGGAGGTTATTTTTGCTAACAAGCGGTCATTGGATGTGATCGGGGTGGACTTGTCCGACGTACAAGGCAAAAAGCTTTGGGAGTGCCCTTGGTTCAGCAATGACGATGATTTAATGGCGAGTATACAGGAGGATTATAAGCAAGCTTGCTCGCATGTTCCGGTGTTACGTGACACTCAAATTAATTCGGTTTACGGTTTATTATGGGTTGAGTTTAGTCTGCATGCTGTTTTCAATGAGGATGGAGAGCTTGATGGGCTTGTTGCAGAAGGGCGAGATGTGAGTGCGCGCAAACGAATAGAGGATGAAAACTATTCAGCTTTACAGCATGTGAAGCTATACCGTGATCAAACGCCTCTAGCAGCGATAGAATGGAATACTCAGTTAGAGGTGATGTATTGGAATGTCGCTGCTGAACGCTTATTCGGCTATAAATTAGAAGACATACAAGGCGAAGATTGGATAAAAAAAATATTACCTAAAAAAGACCACCTGTTAGCCCATGATATTTGGAAGCAAATTATAGAGAAAACGGGAGGGGGGTTAGTTGAACAATCAGTGATAACGAAGAGCGGTGAACTTTTGCTACTTGAGTGGCACAACAGTGCTTTGCTTGACGAATCTGGCTCGGTGATTGGAGGGGTTTCGTTAGTGATTGATATCACCCATAAATATAAGGCGCAGGAAGCGTTTATAGCGCAGGCAAATGAGCAGCAAGATATTCTCAATACGATTATCGATGGGATCGTCATGTTTTCAGACAGCGGTGTTATGCTAAGTTTTAACCGTGGTGCTGAGGTGCTTTTTGGTTATACTGCAGAAGAGGCTATAGGCCAGCACGCGGATTTAATCAGGTTAGACGAGGATAAAAAAAAGGTTAGCCTTTATTTGCAAAAGAGGATAAAAAGAAAGCTAGATGCGGGGGTGGCGGATACGTTTGAAGTAGTTGCTCAACGAAAAGATAAAACGACATTTCCTGCTTTAATAACAGTGGTTGAATTGCCCGTCTTAGCTGATGGAACACGTCGCTTCATTTCGGTGTGTAAAAACTTAACTCGGATAAGGGCTGAGCAATCAAAGCTTCAACGGGCGATGAAAATGGACGCCCTAGGTAAATTGGTCGGAGGGATCGCCCATGACTATAACAATATGCTCGGGGTGATTTTGGGGTACAGTGAATTAATCACACTGAAATACTCGGCAGTTGAAGGGCTGCAAGCATACCTTGATAAAATCACAGAAGCCGGTGAACGGGGACGTAACTTGACTAAACGAATGCTGGCGTTTTCTAAGCAAGAAAGTCAAGGAGCAAAGGTGGTTGACCTGTGTGAAATATTAAGGGAGCAAAAAGATTTCTTTGAGAAATCAGTGACGGTTCAAATTCACATTAAGTATGTTCTTGATAGTAAGCACTGGTTAACTCGGGTAGACCCTAGTGAGTTGGAGGATGCCTTGTTGAATTTAACCATCAATGCCAAACATGCGATGCCGACGGGTGGACAATTAAGCTTTACCATAAGCACGTTGTTTTTGTCTGAGACAGAGGCGGATGCGGTCGGTTTAGTCAGCCGTGAGTACCTACGTTTATCGGTTACGGATACAGGTTCAGGAATGGAGCCAGAGATACAGAGTAAAATTTTTGACCCTTTTTACAGCACGAAAGGCTTGAATGGGACTGGCTTGGGTTTAAGTCAAGTGTATGGCTGTATGGAGCGTATAGGGGGCGTGGTGAAGGTTTACTCTCAGCTAGGACATGGTACTGAATTCGTGTTGTATTTTCCTCGCTACATAGGTGAGGCTACCTTGCAAGGGGTAGCAAATCAAATTGAAGCGCCACCACAGGGAAACGGAGAAATGATTCTGGTGGTGGATGATGAGGCGGCACTAAGACAGTTAGCTGAAGAGATTTTAAGTTTGGCAGGGTATAAGGTGCTGGCCGCTAGAAATGCTCAGCATGCCTTAGATATTTTACAGGAAAATTCAGTTGACCTGCTCTTATCAGATATTATTATGCCGGGCATGGATGGGTATCAATTAGCACAGCGGGTGAGTGAGTTGTACCCTGATGTCAAAATACAGTTAGCCAGTGGGTTTAGTGACAACCGTCATGTCAACATCGAACATAAAGAATGGTATCAAGAGGTGTTGAATAAACCCTATACCGCAAACATGTTAATAAACAGAGTGCATGCGCTACTGGCTTAAGTGAAAACTGTTTTACGGCTTTTGAGATAGATGTCTTCGGTAAACCTGATGTAGTCATGATGGCGCCTTGCACTACCTTGGGCATCATTGGGGTATTTGACTAACCGAGTTGGGCTAGTGCGTGACTTAATGCCGTTAAGTCAATGTTAACGGTTATTTAGTTGCTCATAAAGTATTTATTTATTGGTCCGTTTAGTGAAAACATTAACAAGCGAACCGTCTGGATTAGAGAGGTTGTCTGTCAGCGTGCGTATAACTTTCCAACGTGCTCTTCAAAAAGGCCTGAAGATAAAGTTTGGTTTACTCTGCTTAAAGTCGTTCTCCTCATTACCCCACTGCCTAGGTGATACTTCAGGTGTTTTGGCTGTGTATCGTTGACTCACTATTTTGACGGCTGAAGTGCCCCGTTAGCTGGGCTGTTGCAATGGTAATGAGTTTTGCCCAACGACTTATCGCAGTTGAGTGTATTAGCATAGAAAATCAGCAGATAAAAGGCGTTTGGTTTATCTGTTTTGTCAGATACCCAGCCCATCTTTAGCTAGTGACGCGCCTGAACCTTGTAATGGTCCTAATGGGTTGTTCCTAGTTTTTTTAGAATTAATAATGGGTACGCCACTCCAGACTTTATACACCACAACGTTATCATTTAATACAATCAAAGCGTTAAACCGCCAACCAGTTTCTAGTGTTTTGCGTTTAAATTTTAATAAATCCAAAAAGACACTACCGACACGCTTGCTTTTAACAGTGCCTGGGTGTGCTTCATAGGCAATGCAGCGTTCTTGTTTAGCCAAACAAGAACGCACGCTAGCCGGCAACTGCTCAAGCTTAACCGAATTATTTGGCACGAATTTCTTAATAATATCTAAATATGATAAAATCCTGACATTGGGTGTTGTGTAAGGGTCAAAACCTAATGCCTGTAAGCTCTTCAGGGTGGTTTCATTTAACTTTATTTTGTTATATGCGGCCATTGCTTCCGAAAACTCCCCCCAGGGAGACCGGGTTTCATTTTCTGTTTTAGGTAAAGCACTGGAGCAGCTTTGTAAAAGCACCGTAAACAGTAATAGAAACGCCAAACCCTTGTACCTTACCCATTCTTTTAATCGCATGAACTTCCCTTTAGTTACGGTATAGTTAGCCCGTTGTTTTGCCTAACATACCACCAGGTTTATCTGAAAACTGGTTAAGCTCGAAAAACCTTTTCCAGCGTTCGGTCACACCCATTGTTTAGGGCGTCCCTTTATAGGCAGACAGCGGTGCCTGTGTTAAAAGTCACGTTTACGATAATGACCCTTAGAGTATAGTTGGTCATTTATTGTATGTGGAGGGAACTTGCAAAAATCTTTTCAAACTTAGCTGAGCTTAAACTTCTTAGCCCCTCTTACAGACATAAAAATTAAAACATGCTAATCAATATAAGTGTTTCCCTCTTATAGCTCGATCATACCTAGGTTGAATAGTGTGAAAGGGGTACTGAGGTTTACGGCTTACTTATGGTTTTAATGAGTTTTTAGCCAAAAAACTTATTGGCTAATAGCCGATAGGAAGGTTAAGGCTAACGTCACAAACCCGTTAACTGCCGATTAAAAGCAAAATCCAAAATGGGTGCCAACTAGAGGCTGCTTAACGAATTAACCAGCACTGGTAACGCCATAAACAAGCACCAGTTAAGCTCTTCTTCAGTTATGGATAGATCGGTTTATATTGATCAAAATGACACGTTTTCTTATTTAATTCAGGTCAGCTCAGTAATATTAACGTACTAACTCGTTACCCGCTTTACCTGATCGCCTTTCAGGGAACCCTCTCGTTCGCATCATGTTGCAGACATTTTCGAACACAATATTGGTATATTGCTAAATGGCAAATAGCGTACTGATGTTGAGGAGTATTGTATTAGTGAAGGCTGCTTAGGGTAGGGGTTGCGCTGTTTAAGGTCATCAGCCCGACGTAACTAAAATTTGGAATGTAGGTGGTGTTTGCTGGGCTTCCTAAGTTCTAGCTAACCAGTCTCTGCAAACTAATACGGGCAGGCACAATGTGCTCTACTTGTACGCACAAAGGAGGTCTTTTTAAGCCCAATAACTATTGATGTTTAACTGCTGGGGCAAAAGGTTTTTGCGGTGCTTTTGGGTAGGTCGTAATATTGATACAAGCATATCATTGCGCGTTCATCTGCGGCTTCGACATTCATTTGATTTAACAATTTATGCCATAAGCTCATGCGCTCGGTTCCACCTAAGTAGCTGTCCATTTGGCCGCGTTTTGTGAGCCATAAACCGGTGCCATTAAAGCTATAGACGGGAGCTAAATCACTTCGTTGTGAGGCGGGCAAGATAGAGAGGTTTAGGTTATCAAGTGCCAATGGCATGCTGCGGGGTGTTTTGAAATAGCTGACAACCATATGAGGTTTATTGGTTGATAAGGATTTAACGTAGGTTAAACGTAGTTTTTCCTGCTCGATGCCCATTGCAGTTAGGGTGAAAAACTTGGCGATGGATATATCTTCACAATCTCCGCCATTGCTGACGATGGTTTGCAAGGGGGTTGCCCAATAGTCCTGTTGCCCCCAATGATCAATGTCATCAACGAACCTGACCTGGTTAATGAAATCATTGACGGAGATGAGTTTTTTTCCATCTGACCAGTGTAAGCCCTTATCGATCAGTTGCCTCCATGCTTGAACACGGGCTTTGGTTGTTTGCTTAATGGTGTCATGCGTGCTTGTTTGGGGCTGGACGTCAACATTTGGAAGGCTAGCGCAACCCACGAGTGTAAGAGTGAGTGTTAGGCTGGTTATTCTAGATAGCGTCAAAAGGTGCTGAATCAATGTTGGGGCCTTCATTTTTTGCTGATGTTACCTCATGTAAATAATAATTAGTGAAAACTAATTATTATTTACACCGCCTTACTCAAATTTATGGCATAGCCTCTAATTATTCCTATGGGTGGGTGTTATAAATAATAAAACAGTCTTCAATAGCTCTTAAATACCATGTTAGTTAATTGGTAACTCTGGTGAAACATAAATGCCTGCCACAGGGCATTTCATACTTGGCTGTTTTTGTAAATACATTAGGGTAAATTTAATCGCGTGTGGTAGTCTAATAAAAAAGTGTTATAAAAACTATAAGAAACATGGAAAAGGCTTCTTAACTGAAGCTGTTATTTGGGGAATGGATGAACACTCGAATTTTAAGCTTATTGTTATTGGCCACTCTGTTATGCGCTTGTGAAGCGCCACTGCTTTTGGATAAAGTTAAAAAAGCAAAAGGTGAGCCAATTCATCGCACAGATCGGATACAAGCTATTGCTACCTTGGGTAGCGACGTAGTCGTTGTAGGCATTGGTTTTATATTAAATTCTTCAGATTCTGGTAAGACGTGGCACCGAACTCAACCGGCTGGGTTGCCTGCTTTTATTGGTGCGACTATTTGCCCTGATAAAACCCAAGTGCTT
>ERZ1027208.221-NODE-221-length-26387-cov-8.277875_pt1 | contig 26387 bp, 35 predicted proteins | sample MGYA00520867_ERZ1027208 | MGnify/ENA primary metagenome ERZ1027208 (study PRJEB33311, sample SAMEA4378413) | marine metagenome | biome: Marine biome; feature: Fjord; material: Water | collected 2014-07-20T08:00:00Z/2014-07-... | depth 75 m ...
TGTCCGGGCGGGTGTCTAGACGGGGCGCAGGGCGTGAGGGCTCGCTGGTGGGTGCCTTGGAGGTCCCCCCCGAAGCCGCTGCTATTTTGCAAGCGCGCGAGGGTGATCTAAGCCAACAAACCGAGGATGTAGCACGCCTTGCTGCGCGCTATGGATCGGCTGAACGCCTCCTAGAGGACAATCGGAAAACTCAGATTAAATCTGAAGCCGAAGCGGTTCGGGCCCGAGAAGCGGTACAAGCAAGTGAGGTCGCTATGGCTAAAACTGCAGGTGACTTCGAGATGGCCTCATCTGCTGAGGTTGCAGCGGTAGCGGCGGCAGAAGCAGCTGATGAAGCCCTGAATGACGCAGAAGAAGCCCGTGCAGAGACGCTATCACGTGAGGGTGACGCGCGCGGCGAACGTTCTGAGGCCGAAGGCGAGATGAACGCTCTGCGGGCTGAAACAACGGCATTGGCGAAACTGGTTGAACGCGACACAGCAGAAGGTGGTCAGATTCTAGATCGCCTTCAGGTCGAGCATGGGTTTGAAAAGGCGCTAGGTGCAGCGTTGGCTGACGATCTGCGTGCGCCCGAAGTTGAGGCCGATGGGCCATCTGGGTGGTCAACACTTAGCGCATATTCGGATGTGCAGAAATTGCCGGCAGGTGTAACGCCACTGACAAACCATGTGTCCTGTCCAGATGTATTGGATCGGCGCATGGGGCAGATCGGGCTAGTTGATGTGGATGATGGTCCGCGTTTGCAACCGGCGCTAAAACCGGGGCAGCGGCTTGTGTCACTTGAAGGAGATTTGTGGCGTTGGGACGGGTTTCGGGCCTGGGCCGAGGACGCTCCGTCAGCAGCGGCGCTAAGGCTGCAGCAACTCAATCGGCTAGAGGTCTTGAAGCAAGCGCTTGAGCAGGCAAGCCACCGTGCTGAAGGCGCGCGCGCTGCTCATGAAAGTTTGACGGTCCTGCTGGGCGCTCAAACCGAGGCAGACAAACGTGCGCGTGAAGCCCGGCGTGACGCAGACAGAATGGTTGCAGATGCGGGCCGTGCGCTAAGCCGTGTCGAAGCGGATCGCAATCTTGCAGTTGGTCGTCTAGAAAGCTTGGGCCTTGCAGTGACACGGCACGAAGAAGAGGCAATGGGCGCGCGAGCCCGTGTGCTGGAGGCTGAGCGTGCACTCGCTGATCTTGGTGATCTAGGTGAAGCACGTGCGGCTGTTGATGATATCCGCATGACCGTAGAAGCGGCACGTATGACAATGATGTCGCGCCGTTCCGGCCATGACGAATTGCGCCGTGAGGGTGAGGCTCGTCTGAAACGCGGACAGGAAGTTACCAAAGAACTCAGCGGGTGGCGACACCGTTTGGAAACGGCTGAAAAACACAGCGTAGATCTGGTTGAACGCAAGCAGTTGTCCGAAGCGGAGTTGACGGAAGCAAGCGCAGCCCCCGGCGAGATCGCAGCAAAACGAGATGAGCTAAGTACAGAGATCACACGCTCGGAAAGGCGGCGGGAAGGTGCCATTGAGAAGCTATCCGGTGCGGAGACGACGCTACGAGACGCCACACTGGCCGAGCGCGAGGCCGAGCGCACTGCCTCAGAAGCCCGCGAAGCACGTGCGCGATCTGAAGCTCGCAGCGATGCGGCAAAAGAAACGGCCAACACAGCAGCTGAACGGATAGCGGAAGACCAACAATTAACACCTAATCAATTACTGACGCAGTTAGACGTGAACCCCGATCAAATGCCGGATGTTGAAGTGTTGGAGGCGGATGTGAATCGTCTAAAGCGTCAGCGTGACGCGTTAGGTGCTGTGAATTTGCGCGCCGAAGAAGACGCTAAAGAAGTTCAAGAAGAACATGATGTGCTGGTCAATGAGAAGCAGGATCTCGAAGAGGCGATCAAAACGCTTCGTTCGGGGATCGCGGGCCTCAACCGTGAAGGTCGCGAACGTTTGTTGACCGCATTTGAGCAAGTGAATTCAAACTTTTCATTGTTGTTTACGCATCTTTTTGGCGGCGGTGAGGCCAGTTTGGTTATGGTAGAATCCGATGATCCGCTAGAAGCGGGCCTGGAGATCATGTGCCAACCGCCGGGCAAAAAACTAAGCACGCTGAGCCTGCTGTCAGGTGGTGAACAAACGCTTACGGCGATGGCACTGATCTTTGCGGTATTCCTCGCCAATCCGGCACCGATCTGTGTGCTGGACGAAGTCGACGCCCCGCTGGATGATGCCAACGTAACGCGGTTTTGTGATCTGTTGGATGAGATGTGTCGCCAGACTGACACGCGTTTTCTTATCATCACACACCATGCTGTGACGATGGCGCGCATGGATCGTCTATTCGGCGTGACTATGGCTGAGCAGGGTGTGAGCCAACTTGTGTCAGTTGATCTGAAGAAGGCCGAAACACTTGTCGCGTAAACGTGCGTGGTCTGTGTGCTAGACACCGCTTAGGCTGTAGGTATGAAACTCATTGTCGCTCTCATGCTTTTCCCGTCGTTCCTATGGGCTGACACTTTCAAGCACCTTACAAGTGATACCGCACTGAGCAGGGCCGAAGTCATTAGCCTTACCTCTCATGCGGTATTGGAGTTCTTTGAGGGTGGGCAGTCACGCTATTCCGTTGGTGGTTCGTACAGCTACACATACCAAGGTGGAGGCACGGCGTTTGGCCGCTTTGCGGTCGAGCAAGACGGAATGGTCTGCATCACCTACAGAAATGGGCGCGACCGCTGCGACCGATTTGTGCGCAGCCATGGTCGACTGGTTATGCTGACCCAAGATGGCCAGCGATTTGCCATCAGGCCTTAGGCGCTACCTGCTCTACAGGGCCACCTGATTTTTCCCACGTGCTAAAGCCTTCTTTGATGTGCGCAGCATCAAATCCCATATCTTGCAATGTCGCGACGGAAATTGCCGAACGCCAACCAGATGCGCAGTGAAAAACGAACTTTTTATCCTGCGCAAAGATGTCTTTGAAATACGGGCTGTCTGGGTCGATCCAAAATTCCAGCATGCCGCGCGGGCAATGGAAGCTACCTGGGATGAAACCGCTGCGTTCGCGTTCACGTGGGTCACGTAGATCAACGATTTGGACTTTCGGATCGTTCACCATCGTGATGGCATCAGCTGTTTCGATTTCTTCGATGCGGTCGCGGGCATTCGCAACCATTTGTGCGGCGGTGATTTTCAGGCTCATGGTGCTTTTTTTCCTTCGAGTTTGGACAGGAGTGCGGGGGTTGGCCAAGCATCTGCTGGCAACTTGAGACGCGCTTGTTCTTTTTGCACAGCTGTTCGGGTGTTTGCACCCAAGATACCGTCAATTTTTCCGACGTTGTAACCGCGTTCTTGAAGCGCGCGCTGCAGGCGTTTCATCTGGCTACCGCTGAGGCCATTTTCGGGGTTACCAGCGTTATAGACCTGCGCGCCGTTCAGGCGGGTCGCGAAATAGGCAGCGGTTAGAACGTAAGTAAAACTTTGATTCCACTCAAAGTAGACATCAAAATTTGGATAGGTGAGGAATGCTGGGCCGCGGCGTCCTTGGGGCAGGATAAGAGAAGCGGACAGGTTGTTAGAGAGTTGCCCATCGCGGGGCTTGATCCCAAGCTTCGCCCATTCTGAGGCGCGCTTTTTGGTGCCAAGCCCGCTGAGAGACCAGTCAAAATTTTTCGGTACGATGACTTCGTCAATCCATGGCTCACCCTTGCGCCAACCAAGGGACTTGAGCATTTTGCCGCCCGACATCAACGCATCAGGGGCTGAGGTTTTTAGGGACACGCGGCCATCTCCATCGCCGTCTGTGCCGTTTTCAAGAATGTCATGGGGCAGCATCTGTACCATGCCGATCTCGCCTGCCCATGCACCTGTGGTTTTGGCGGGGTCAAATTCGCCGCGTTTAAACAACTCCATGGCAGCAAAAATTTGGGGGCGGAACAGCTCGGGACGACGACAATCATGAGCAAGGGTTACGAGTGCATTGGCTGTGTTGAAGTTCCCTTGGATCGCGCCAAAGTCAGTTTCGAAGGCCCAAAAGGCAAGTAGCACGCCGCGGTCGATGCCGTAGTTTTGCTCAATTCGGTTGAATGTCTTGTTGTAGCGTTTGCCGTTGCTGCGGCCGCGTTTGATGCGGTCATTTGATATCAAACGGCGGGAGAAATCGACGAAAGGGCGTTGGAATACCCCTTGGGATTGGTCTGCACGCAAAACTGCAGGATCTGCACGCACGGAGTGTAAGAACCGCTCAGCAGTCGCTTTTTCGATGCCGTGACTAGGGGCTTCAGCCTTAAGGCCATTTAGAAAGGTGTTGAAGTTTCCGCCACAAGCCGCATGAGCAATTGAGGGAAGGGTTGTTGCGGCCAAAAGGGCCGCAAATATAGTGAAACGCATAAAAAAACCTTTGATGTTAAATTCTTAAAAAAGAGCCAGCAAAAACGTTAGCCCTAGCATCATACCCCATGCCTGCCAAAGCATGCGAACGGATGCATCAATCTCTTTGGGTCCGATAATACGCGCACCTGCGCCGCCCACCCAAGGGAATTTTTGCATTTTTCCATCATAAGCGCGCGGTCCAGCCAATGCGACGCCGATGGCACGGGCCATTGCTGCTTCGGGCCAGCCAGCGTTGGGGGAACGATGCTGAGCAGCATCTTTTGCGATTTCGCGCAGGGCGAGGATAACACGTGCAGGAACAGCGATCAGGAGGCACGTGAGGCGTGCCGGAATAAAGTTCATCGCATCGTCCATATAGGCGGCGGCCTTACCGAAATGTTCGTATTTTGGCGTTCGGTATCCGATCATACTGTCTGCTGTGTTTACTATTTTATAGATCATTAGGCCGGGCAATCCTGCGACGAGAAACCAGAATGCGGGCGCTATAACACCGTCAGAAAGGTTTTCGGCGGCGCTTTCGATGGCGGAACGCGCGACAGCGGATTGGTCCATTGCGGCGGTGTCGCGGCTGACAATCATAGAAACCGCGCGGCGGCCGTCGCCCAGTGAAACACGCAATCCATCTGCCACAGCGACAACATGTTGTACCAAAGACCGCTGTGCCAAAAGGATTGCTACGATCAATATCTGCGTAACACCACCGGACCAGCTCAGTCCCCAACCAATCAGGCCAGCACCGATCATCAGCAACAACAACGCGACTATACCGGCCACAATGCCCCCATTTGCGGGATTAATATTGCGGTCAAGGAACCCAACTGCACGTCCCATCAGCACTGCGGGATGGGGGAGTCGTGTCCAAAGCCACTGTGGTTCTCCGACAATGGCGTCCAGTATCATGGCAAGAATAAGGATCATCGATGCACTCATGCCAAGGCGGCTTCAATGCGGGGCCATTGATCAGGAGCGGGTAAACCAAGACGAAGCCAGCGCGGATTATAGGGGAAGACGCGGCTCCAGATGTGATGCTTCGCAAGGCGGGTTTGCCACGCGGTGGCATCGGCCATGTCATAGAGCCGGAACAAAGATGTTCCTCCTACTAATGTGGCCCCGGCAGTTACCATGTTGGAGTCCAGCTTTGCTGCGTCTGCGGTTAGACGTTGGCGGGTTCGTTCTGCCCAGTCCTGATCGCGCAGGGCCTTTGCTCCAATTTCTAATGCGGGCCCAGCAACAGGCCATGGACCTAGCATTTGTTGTAACTGCGCAATCAGTTCAGGATCTCCGATCGCGAATCCAAGGCGTAATCCGGCTAGGCCCCAAAACTTGCCAAAACTTTTGAGGATAAGCGTGCCGCTTCGGCTGGCTTCAGCAATCAGTGAAGCGGCGGGAATAATATCGCAAAAGCTTTCGTCGATGATACGCAAGGGCGCGTGCAGGTCTGTACCTGTGAATACGCGGCCATCCGGATTGTTGGGATGAACGATTACCTGCGCGTCAGCGTCGGCCAACTGCGCAGTGGAGGTCCACCCAGTCGCTGCAAATGCCGCGGCATGCTCGTTGTAGGTTGGGGCCGAGATATGCACCTGACCTTGGGGGCGCAGGCGCGGAATCATAGCAATAGGCGCCGAAGCGCCCGGCGTTGCGAGAATGGCAACCCCATCGGGGACCTGCCAAAAATCGCGGGCAGCATTCGTTAGGGCGGATTGCGCTGCATAGTCGGGCAGGGCAGTCCATGCGTCCTGAAAAAAATCGCCAACGGGATAGGAAACCGGATTTATTCCAGTGGATAGGTCAATCCAATCGCCGCGTTTTCCGCCGAATTTTTGAACAGCTGCATCCAGCCCGCCGCCATGGTCTTGTTTTTTAGGTGCCAATTGGTGTATTCTACTTTCAGATGGTTGGCTGGTTTCAGCCAGTTTTCCCCGTTTGACAAAGCGGAGTTTGGCTTAACTATCAAGAGGTGGTTATGTTGAATGAGTAAAAGTGCCCCTCACACGTGTCTTTCGCACAGTTCTAATAGCCTGTCAGTGATCTAGGAGGTCTTTTAATGACTGATACAATGCCAAAGGCGACACGTGTCCTTATTGTGGAGAGCGTTTCAGAGCTTGCGACTGTGTGGCGGAGCCATTTGGTGCGGCAGGGTATGAAGGTTACTGATGCTACGGATCAAGATTCGGCTATCGAACATTTGTCGCAGAATGATACTGATATCATCATTCTGGATTTGGTGATTGATGATGGATCGGCGTTGGCGATTGCAGACTATGCAAACTACCGACAGCCGAACGCGCGCGTGATCTTTGTCACGAACACCAGCTTCTTTTCTGATGGATCAATTTTCGCCCATTCAGCCAACGCGCGCGCCTTTGTACAAAGCAATACACCGCCAGAGGATCTGGCGGCGATGGTTGAGCATTACGGCGCTGAACGCCGGGTTGGCTAGCCCCGCCCATGTGGCGCATGCCAGTCGATCACAGGATTGATGGGTATGATCCGGTTTGGGTTTATGGTCTCGTGGCTATAGTGATAATGCCGCACAATATGATCAAAGTTGACTGTCTCTGCGACACCTTGCCATTGATATAATTCGCGGGTGTAGGCCCATAAATTTGGGTAGTCGATAATCCTGCTTCGGTTACATTTAAAGTGCTGGTGGTAAACAAGATCAAAGCGGACCAATGTTGTAAATAGCCGCCAATCGGCTTCGGTGATCCGATCACCTGTCAGATAGCGGTTTTCCGACAAGATTTCCTCGATCCAGTCCAGAGTATCAAAAAGGGGATGAACCGCCGCGTCATAAGCTTCTTGTGTTGTAGCAAAGCCGGATTTGTAGACACCGTTATTGAGGGTGTCATAAATGCGGGCATTCACATCTTCGATCACAGCTCGTGAATCATCTGGCCAGTAATCATCGCTGTTTCCGGTGATGTGATTGAAGGCCGTATTCATCATGCGGATAATTTCAGACGATTCGTTTGAAACAATGATTTCGCGTTGTTTGTCCCATAATATGGGAACAGTGACGCGACCTGTAAAATCAGGCACTGCACGTGTGTAGATGTCGCGCGCAAAAGGCAAACCAAACAATTGATCGCCCGTAGCGCCGTTAAAACCAGTTTGAAATGACCAGCCGTCTCCCAGCATATCAGGATGCACAACTGACACGTCAATAAGTGGCTCAAGGTTTTTGAGAGTGCGAAAAATCAAGGCGCGGTGTGCCCATGGGCAGGCATGGCTGACATAGAGGTGGTAACGTCCAGCCTCGGCTTTAAAACCTGCATCGCCGCTGGGGCCTGCGCTCCCGTCTGCCGTGATCCAATTACGAAAATTCGCTTCTTGTCGCTTGAATGCACCGCCGTTGTCTTTGGTGTCATACCAGTTGTCGTGCCATTTTCCGTCGATCAACAGTCCCATTGGTCATCCTCCTTAATTAGTAACATGGATGTAACCTGTGCCCGTTAAAATGCGAACCTGTACCGCCGCGCAGTGGGGGTGCAAAAATGCACAACGAGAAATATAGTTACAAAAATTGGTTGTCCTTGGGAATAAATGAAATAACCTTGGATAACAGTATCAGGAGAGAATCATGGACATATTTTTGCCAGAAGGTTTCGAGGCGGGCCGTGGGAGAGCGCCAATGAGCCGTCCAGCGAGCGCGCGCAAATTGTCCGTTGAAGCGGGCGGCGTTCAGTATCCCGTCCTTCGTCGCTGGGCTACTGGCTTTGCTGCGGCGTCCGGTGTTGCACCCGTTCTAAAGGGAGTCGTAAGTTTGTATGATGGATCTGAGTATTTGCACAAATGCCTGATTACGGGGCATGAAGCGGCTGATGGTCAGCAGGTCTATTCCTTTAAACGCGCTGCCGAAGTTGACTATGCTGCGCAAGTTGACGCTGAGCAGTCTTTTCAAGCGGATCAGCCAAACGGCTGATCAAGCTTCTATAGTTTGGTTGTAAGGGTGCCCGTTTAAAGGCACCCTTTGTTCGTTATTGAAGGTCTTTAAAGGCTTCGGCCAGCCGCGTGCAGGCTTCTTGCACACGGGCGCGCGGGGTAGCGATGTTGAAGCGAAGGTAGCTATCGCCACCGGTGCCAAAGGATGGCCCGTGATTCGCCGCGATCCCTGCTCCTTGTTCAACGCGTTTGGTGAACTCTTCACGGGTCATACCAGTGCCGTCAAAATCAACCCATGCAAGATAGGTTGCCTGCAAGGGCATGGATTGCAAGCCAGGGATTGCGTTGATCGCTTCGTCAAACAGGCGGCGATTGCCATCCAGATATGCGACTAACTCATCGACCCATGCGGCCCCTTCAGGGGAATAGGCGGCCGTCGCCATGAATAGGCCAAAGCTGTTGGGCGATACGCCAAGCGCTGCCATCCGCGCTGCGAACTTCGCCCGCAGATCTGGATCAGCAATGATGACGTTGCCAGAGTGGCTACCAGCGATGTTGAAGGTCTTTGTTGTGGCAGTCATCATGATCAGGCGATCTTCGATCCCGTCGATCAGTGTCATGGCAGTGTGCTTGTGGCCGGGCATCACCAGATCATGGTGGATTTCGTCCGAGACCAGGACCAGATCGTGACGTTTGGCAAACGCGGCAACTTGCTCCAGCTCTTCACGCGTCCAGACGCAGCCACCCGGATTGTGCGGAGAGCACAGGATAATCATTTTCTCATTACCGGTCATCTGTGCGTCATAAGCATCAAAATCCATGCGGTAGCGGCCATTTTCGGGCACCATCTCGCATTCGACGACCTTACGGTCAGACGCATTAATCACTTTGGCAAATGCATGATAGACGGGCGTAAACAGCACAACGCCTTCGCCGGGCTTGGTAAAGGCATCTACGCACATCGCGGTACCGTTGACCAAACCGTGTGTGGTAAAGATATGCGCAGGATCAAGGTCCCAGCCATGGCGCTCTTTCATCCACCACTGGATGGCAGCGCGGTATTTGCTTTCGTCGCCGAAATAACCATAAACGCCATGATCAACCATCGCTTTGACGGCGTTAGTGACGACAGGCGCAGTGGCAAAGTCCATATCAGCCACCCACATTGAGATGCCTGTATCAGCAGGGACTCCGTAAATCTGTTCCATTCCGTCCCATTTGATACAGTGGGTACCGCGCCGCTCAATCGGGGTGTCAAAGCTCATCTGATTTCTCCTAATGTATTTGATTGGAAAGTAACGGTGCGAGACTTATGTGCAAGCCCTGCTTGCGGCAACAGGGGGCATGCCCTACATGACCATGCATGAAACGCCCAATTCTATATCACCCCGACCCGCGCCTGAAAAAAACCTGTGCTGCTGTTGCTGATCTGACCGATGATCTGCGCAAGCTGGCGGATGACATGCTGGCAACGATGTATGATGCACCCGGTGTAGGGCTTGCTGCCCCTCAGGTTGGCGTTTTGACGCGATTGGTTGTACTTGATTGCGTAAAAGAAGAAGGCGAAAAACCGCGCCCGCTGATCATGTTTAATCCACAGATCGTAAGTGCTTCTGAAGAACTGAATACCTATGAAGAAGGCTGCTTAAGCATTCCCGAGCAATTCGCCGATGTGACGCGTCCAGCCGAAGTAGAAGTGTCTTGGATCGACCGTGACGGGAACGAGCAACAAGAGACAATGGATGGTCTTTGGGCCACCTGTGTCCAGCACGAGATCGATCACCTTGAAGGTAAGCTGTTCATTGACCATATCAAACCGCTTAGGCGGCAAATGATCACGCGCAAAATGATCAAATTCAAACGCGAATTAGCGCGAGGATGAGTGTACTGCCCATCCTGCTGTGGCCTGATCCAAAGCTGATGGAAACTTGTGCGCCGATTGAGGAAATCACACCAGAGATCGAAACGCTTGCGACGGATATGCTGGAAACGATGTACGCCGCCCCTGGACGGGGCCTTGCAGGACCACAAGTGGGCGCGATGTTACGGATATTTGTCATGGATACGGGTTGGAAAGAGGGCAAGCCCGATCCGCTGGTTTGTATTAATCCGATGTTCCAAGAGATTGGCGAAGAACGCGCAACCAATACCGAAGGGTGCCTAAGCATCCCTGGCGTAAACGCCGAAATTTCGCGGCCATCTCAGGTCCAGATGGTTTGGACTGGCTTGAACGGCAGGCGGTATGTCCAAAGCTTTAGCGGTTTTGCCGCAACCTGTGCCCAACATGAATTAGATCATCTGGACGGCGTAGTTACATTTGATCACCTAGATGCCGGCACCCGCGCGGTGTTGGAAGCGGAGTATGCAGCATGACGGTTCGACCCATTTTGACATGGCCTGACAAGCGCCTGCGCACAGCCTGTGTAGACGTTCCAGAAGTGAACGATGAAATCCGTGCGATTTGGCAGGATATGATTGATACAATGGATGCAATGCCCGGTGTTGGCCTTGGCGCGCCGCAAATCGGTGTGTTGTTGCGTCTTGCCGTCGTGGATACGTCAGAGGCGCGCAATACCCGTATTCGGCTGGCCAATCCGGAAGTGATTGATGCGTCCGCGATCATGAATGAACATGAGGAAGCCTCGCCCTGTTTGTCTGGTGTTTCAGCAAAGGTAAGTCGCCCCCGCGGCGTGCGTGTCCGGTTTATGGATGAACATGGCGAAATTGTTGAGCGCGACTTTGTCGGGCTGGACGCAACCAGTGTGCAGCACCAGATCGATCACCTTGCGGGCAAGTTGTATGTTGATCGCTTGAGTAAGATGAAGCGTGACATGCTGTTGCGCCGTGCGCGCAAGATGAAAGTCTAAGACCATGCGGATCGTTTTCATGGGCACGCCGGATTTTTCGGTTTCTGTTTTGGATGCGTTGGTTGATGCGGGGCATGATATTGTTGCGGTTTACTCGCAGCCGCCGCGCCCAGCGGGTCGCGGGAAAAAAGACCGTCCCAGCCCGGTGCATGCCCGTGCGGGCGCTTTTGGTATTGAGGTGCGCACGCCAACTTCCTTGAAAACAGCAGAGACGCAGGCGGACTTTTCGGCACTGAATGCCGACGTGGCCGTTGTTGTTGCCTATGGGCTAATACTCCCCCAAGTGATCTTGGACGCACCTGCATCTGGCTGTCTGAATATTCATGCAAGTCTGCTGCCACGTTGGCGTGGTGCGGCACCTATCCACCGCGCGATTATGGCGGGGGATGCGCAAACGGGCGTGTGCATTATGCAGATGGAAGCGGGCCTTGATACAGGACCTGTTTTGCTGCGTGAAGCGCTGGACATTGGCGCGGAAGAGACGACAGCACAGCTGCATGACCGCCTTAGCGACATGGGCGCACGTCTGATTGTTGATACGCTAGACCAATTGAACGCGCTCACAGCAGAGGTTCAGCCAGAAGCAGGTGTGACCTATGCCGCCAAGATAGACAAAGCCGAAGCCCGTATCGATTGGAGCCTGCCTGCTGATCAAGTGGATCGCCAAATTCGGGGTCTTTCCCCATTCCCCGGTGCGTGGTTCGAGTATGAAGGTGCTCGGGTTAAGGTGCTGGGCTCGCGGGTGAGTGACGGTGCTGGTGCCGCTGGGGCAGTGTTGACCGACATGTTGAATGTCGCCTGCGGTGAAGGTGCTGTTGCGCTGACCCGATTGCAAAAAGCAGGCAAAGGTGCGCAGGATGTGGACGTGTTCCAACGCGGTGTTCAGATCGCAACTGGAACTAACTTAAGCAAAGGATAGCCCTATGTTTCCTACGATGATTGGCACAGTTGTGATCGCGGGGATCGTTGGCTATCTGGCCGAGAGAACCGAGTTTACTCACAACGGTATTTTACAATCCATCATCATCTGCATCGGTGGCGCGTTTGTGTTCTATTTTGTGAGTTTAATGTTCGGCATTGGTTTTGGCTCTGCGGGGGTGAACGCCATTCTGTCGTCCATAGGAGCACTGATCATCGTGCCGTTCCATTGGCGTAAATAGAGACTTAGCTTACGTTTTAGGTGGGGCACTTTTATAAACTGGCAGGTGCCAGCCAAAAAAGATTGAGCCTGCGCGCAGAACCCACGTCATCCCAGCCCCCAAAATAAGGGGGTAGGGAACGTCAGGCAGATACATCTGTAAAAGAACTACGGTGAAGGCCCCTGCAAACGCGGCTGTGACATAGAGCTCACCTTGTTTAAGGACAACAGGCACATCACCAACCACCACATCGCGCATCAACCCGCCCATGCAGCCGCTCACAATGCCCATCAAAACAACAATTGCCGGGCTTTGGTCCAAGCTCATTGCGACACCAACACCTGCGGGCACTGCGACGGCTAGGGCCAGGCTATCAAGCCAAATGATCGCGCGCAGACGGCTTTCCAGTAAATGGGCGCTAAAGAACGTGACGACAGCGGCGAGAGCAGCGGCACCCAAATAGGTTGGTTCAGCGATCCAGAAGATTGGATTTCGGTCGAGCAAAAGATCGCGGATAGTGCCGCCGCCTACCGCCGTAAGGCATGCGATAAATGCAAAACCAACAAGGTCAAGCTGAGCGCGGCTGGCCACCAGCGCACCAGTAATCGCAAAGACGATAACAGAAGCATAGTCGAGGAAACTGATCAAACTCATAGGTTTGCTACAATCCAACGAAAGGCCGCATTGGATGGTAACGCTTCGAAATTAACCCAGTTTGCAGTAATTGTGATGCCATCAGGTCGCAGGTGTTTCCATTGGTCTCGCACTGGTGGGGCAATACGGCAGAGTACAAAATGGACGGCGCGGGCTTTTGCTATTTCGGTGGACATGCCAATGGTAACGGCGCTGCGGGTCTCAAGTCCTAAAGTCTCGAAAAGGTGTCGTGCGGCGGCTGGTGCTGCATCGTTCTGGAATTCGATCATTGGGGGAAGTGTTTGGTCTATTGCTAATGCAAGGCGCAAGGGGGTGCCGTCAGGGTGGAGTGCTACAGGGCAGGCGATTTGCTTCATTTTGGCTTAAACGGGGCCATGCCTGCACGGGCAAGTGCATCCGCTCGCTCGTTTTCCGGATGGCCAGCGTGGCCTTTGACCCATTCCCATGTGACGCGGTGGCGGGCGTTGGCCTCATCAAGGCGCTGCCAAAGCTCGACGTTTTTCACAGGCTTTTTCGCTGCGTTTTTCCAGCCGTTTTTCTTCCAGCCAAAAATCCAACCTGTGATACCGTTCTTCACATAGTTGCTGTCGGTGACGATGGTGATCTCGGTGTTCCGTTCAAGCGCTTCAAGGGCGTGGATCGCTGCCAACAGCTCCATACGGTTGTTGGTTGTGTTTGCCTCGCCGCCTTTAAGCTCACGTTCCTTGACGACTTTGCCGCCGTCCATTGCCTGCATCAAAGCACCCCAGCCACCGGGGCCGGGATTGCCTGAACAGGCACCATCTGTATATGCGAATAATTTAGCCATCTGCGGCGAGTGCTATCCAATCAGCATAGGTGCCGTCTAGCCCCTTATCGCGTCCCGTGACCGAATTCGTCACGGTAAAGCCAGCATCACCGAGCAAGCCGCGCAATTCATGCTCGGATACGTAGGTGTATCTGCGGCCGATGGTATCCCTTTTGGTATCTTCGCCCAGTTTCATTGCGATGTGAAACCGGCCGCCTGTGCGAAGAGCCATGTGCAAAGACTTCAGGATGCGCGGTAGGGCATCACGTTCCGCATGCAGGAGACTGAAGTTAGCCCAGATGCCATCATAGATGTCGGTGCCAGCTATTTCGTCAAAGGTTTTCACTTCGGCGCGCACACCTTGTTCTTGAGCGGCAAGGGCAATCATTTCAGGCACTGCGTCAACGGCATGAACCTCTAATCCAGCCTTGGCCATGATGGCTGCGCTGATGCCGGGGCCACAACCTAGATCAAGCGCGCTACCTCCGCTGGGTAGTGCGGCGATGAAAGTAGCCAAAACCGGATCGCGCGCGGCGGGTCCGTTTGTAATATTGGCATACTCTTCTGTTTTGGCCGCATAGATTGCTAGTGTTTCTGGATCGCTCATGTGTGTGCTCCTATGCCGAGGCAGATAATAACAATAAGGGTTAGTGGGATTCGGAAACTTAGCTACCAAGGGGGAGTGAGTTTTTGACGGAAGAAAAAGATGCCCGGCAATGCTAAGCCTCCATAACCCCACATGAGATTAATGAGTGCTGTTTGGTGTGTGTCACCCATATCAGAATAAAATCCAGCTGAACTGATTAGGACACCTGCAATAAAAGGGAGTAGCCCTAAACACCCCAAAAATAATTCTATTTGGGGGATGCCAAACATTAGGCCCGCTCTAGAGCGAGGCGACCTGCAAGGGCAGCGAAAATTGCTGCAAAGGAACGGTTTAGCCATTTCATCACGCGCTTAGATCCGAGCAACCTGCGGCGCGCGGCAGAGGCAAAGACACCATAAAGCACAAACACTGCAAAGGTCATGATCATAAATACCGTTCCCAGTAGGGCCATCTCAGCTGTCGCTGATCCGGCATTGCCTGAAAGAAAAGGAGGTAGTAGCGCCAAGAAGAATATAGATAGCTTTGGATTTAGGATGTTGATGAGAGCACCACGTCGCGCGATCTGCCAGCCGCTGTCATCGTCGTTGGTAGCGCTCATGCTTAACGCGCCGCCTTCTTTGAGGCTTTGCCACGCAAGATAGAGCAGGTAGGCAACGCCCGCCCATTTCACGACAGAAAATAACAGGGCTGAGGTGTGCAAAACCGCAGCCAGTCCAAATGTCGCAGCAGCGAGGTGCGGTAGGATGCCAAACGTACAGCCAAATGCGGCCCATAGCGCTGCGCGACGTCCTTGGCCCAAGCCCAATGCAAGCGTGTAGATAACTCCTGTGCCGGGTGCCAGTACAACGACAAGAGCGGTGAGCATAAATTGAAGCGAAATCATGTTAGCATCCTATCTCAGTGTATAGGTGCATAACGTAACGGCTTTTTCCCAGAGGGGAATAGAATTAGTGCAGTCGTTGGGTACTTGGTGGACTTCAGGCGGGTACGCGCAGGACGCGGGGCACTTTAAACTCTACGTTTTCAATCGCGGTCTCAACTAACTCTTCGGTGACGTCATAGCGGGATTTGAAGGCGTCGATGACCTCATTGATCAGCACTTCGGGCGCTGATGCGCCTGCAGTAATGCCAATGCTAGTGATCCCGTCTAGCGCACGCCAATCGATGTCTTTTGCGCGTTGCACCAGCTGGGCATAGGCACAGCCTGCGCGTGAGCCGACTTCGACCAATCGTTTGGAATTTGATGAATTGGGTGCGCCTACAACCAGCATCGCATCGCATTTTGGTGCGATGGCTTTGACTGCTTCTTGGCGGTTTGTGGTCGCGTAACAGATGTCTTCCTTGTGAGGGCCTACGATCGCAGGAAAACGCGCATGCAGCGCGGTCACAATATCGGCAGTGTCATCGACGCTAAGTGTGGTCTGTGTGACGTAGGCGAGTTTGGATGGGTCGCGTACATCTACATGGGCGACATCTTCTGGTGTTTCGACCAGCAATACTTCGCCATCGGGGAGCTGGCCCATGGTGCCAATAGTTTCTGGGTGGCCTTCGTGGCCGATCATGATCATTTGCAGACCTGCGTCCGCGTGGCGCTGGGCCTCGATGTGGACCTTGCTGACAAGGGGGCACGTCGCGTCCACGTAAACCATGTTTCTGGCTTGCGCTGCATTGGGGACAGATTTGGGCACGCCGTGGGCCGAAAAAATCACCGGCCGATCATCGGGACATTCGGACAGTTCTTCGACAAACACTGCGCCTTTGGCGCGCAGCCCATCCACAACAAATTTATTGTGAACAATTTCGTGACGCACATAAACTGGCGCACCCCATTTTGTGATCGCCATTTCGACGATCTTGATCGCGCGGTCTACGCCCGCGCAAAAACCGCGCGGCGCGGCAAGATATAGGGTTAGGGTCGGCTTGGTCATCTGGAACTCCGTATTGGATTACAGAGGTAATTGCGCCAAGCGGCTAGGTCCAGTCACCATTTGCCGCAGGTGTGCTTAATCGGCAGGGGTGATTGGATCACGAGGGGGGCGACCAACAACATCACGTAGATCGTCCAGCTCGATAAAGTTATCGGCCTGACGGCGTAATTCATCAGATATCATTGGGGGTTGGCTTCGAATTGTCGACACAACAGAAACACGCACGCCTTGGCGCTGCAGAGATTCGACCAGCGGGCGGAAGTCGCCATCGCCTGAGAAGATCACGATATGGTCAACGTGCGGGGCCAGCTCCATCGCATCGACGGCCAGCTCAATGTCCATGTTGCCCTTAACCTTACGGCGGCCCATGCTGTCAGTGTATTCTTTGGCGGGTTTTGTAACCATGGAAAAGCCGTTGTAGTTCAGCCAATCAACAAGTGGACGGATTGGCGAATACTCATCGTTTTCCAAAAGAGCGGTATAGTAGAATGCCCGCAATAATTTTCCACGACGCATAAATTCTGATCGCAGAAGTTTGTAATCGATGTCAAAGCCCAATGTCTTCGCGGCTGCGTAGAGGTTGGACCCATCGATAAACAGCGCCAAGCGCTCATCTTTATAAAACATATTGCTTCCTCGGAAATACGTGCTGCTTGCAGCGGGAGAAAATTTTAATCAAATAGTGTTCAGGTCTGCTTTCGGGGCGACCTGAGTGTTTACACCGTTCTATGTAATGAGATTTGCAGATGTCTCAAGGGATTGTCATGGGGAAAAAGGATGCGAAACCTATCCGAAAGGATAGGGAGTGCTTGGTGGCGCTTGGTTCTAACCTGAATTTTGCGGGCGAAAGCCCTGCAGCAGTGCTGGATGCTGCGATCGCTGCGTTAAAGTCGCGAGGTTTTGCGATTCGCGCGTGCAGCAGATATTTTGATACGCCTGCCTTCCCAGCAGGTGCAGGACCCAATTTTGTGAATGCGGTTATTGCGTTTGATACTGCTTTGCCTGCAACAAAAATCTTGACCCATTTGCATGAGGTCGAAGCTGAAATGGGGCGAAATCGTGCAGTGCGGTGGGGCGCGCGTACATTGGACTTGGATATTATCGCTGTGGGCTCGCATGTGCTACCGGATTTGCAAACTTACCAATATTGGTGTGAATTGCCGCTTGAAGACCAGAAAAACACCGCACCACAGCAACTTATATTACCACATCCTCGTTTGGCAGAGCGGGCATTTGTACTGGTGCCGCTGATAGATGTCGCCCCGGACTGGTGTCACCCCGTTTCCAAAGAGACAGTGCGGCAGATGCATGACGCATTGTCCGACGCTCAGCGGGATGAGGTGAAAGTACTGTAATACGTGCTTGTAAATCAGGGCGAAGGAGCCTAGTTACCCTTTTCTAGCTGATATTTTTATTGGAGCGTCCAATGGCCCGCGTTACAGTCGAAGATTGTGTTGATAAAGTACCGAACCGGTTTGAGTTGGTTATGCTTGCTGCGCACCGCGCACGCGAGATTTCTGCAGGTTCTTCAGTAACCGTTGATCGCGACAACGATAAAAATCCTGTCGTATCTCTGCGCGAAATCGCTGACGAGACACAATCCGCTGATGATCTGCGTGAGCGTCTGATCGAAAGCAATCAAAGCCAGATCGAAGTGGATGAGCCCGAAGAAGACGCAATGGCGATTCTTATGGGGGCGGAGCAGGACAAGCCAGAAGAAGATAGCATGTCCGAAGAAATGCTTTTGCGGCAGCTTATGGCGGCGCAAGGGCAGGGGTGATCGCGGTAGGAATACCTCTCCTGCTTGATGAGGGCTGAGGCAGATAATGACAACGACTGCCGATGACCTCGTCACATTGGTTCGCGGGTTTAACCCCAAAACAAACGAAGCGCTGATCCGCGCGGCTTTCGCCTATGGTGAAAGAATGCACGAGGGTCAGTTTCGCCACTCTGGTGAACCCTATTATACGCACCCTGTTTCTGTTGCCGCTATTCTGGCGGAACAGCAGTTGGATGATGCGACCATCATTACCGCGTTGTTGCATGACACTATCGAGGATACGCCTGCGACCTATAGTGAAGTGCAGGAGCTGTTCGGCGTTGAAGTTGCCGAGTTGGTTGATGGCGTAACCAAGCTGACCAACCTTCAGCTGACGTCTTCAGAAACAAAGCAAGCCGAGAATTTTCGTAAGCTTTTCATGGCGATGGCCAAGGATTTGCGGGTAATTTTGGTCAAACTCTCTGACCGTTTGCACAATATGCGCACGATCAAGGCGATGCGCCCTGAAAAGCAGTCGCAAAAAGCACGTGAAACCATGGATATCTTTGCGCCACTTGCGGGCCGGATGGGTATGCAATGGATGCGCGAAGAGCTGGAAGATTTGGCATTTCGCGTCCTAAATGCCGAAGCGCGCCAATCGATTATCCGTCGCTTTATCATGCTGCAAAAAGAGACAGGTGATGTGATCGAACGGATCACTACCGATATGCGTAAAGAACTGGGAGATGCGGGCGTTGAGGCAGAGGTGTTTGGTCGCGCCAAGAAACCCTATTCAATTTGGCGCAAGATGGAGGAGAAAGAGCAATCTTTTTCGCGGCTGTCTGATATTTACGGATTTCGGGTCATCACCGCTAGTGAAGCGGATTGCTATAGCGCGCTAGGCGCGATTCATCAACGTTGGAGTGCGGTGCCGGGGCGGTTCAAGGACTACATTAGTCAGCCAAAGACCAACGGGTATCGTTCGATCCACACCACTGTGTCGGGGCGTGATGGCAAACGGGTGGAGGTGCAAATTCGCACCCGCCAGATGCATGACGTTGCTGAGACGGGAGTTGCTGCGCACTGGTCGTACCGTGATGGTGTGCGTTCGCGAAATCCCTTTGCCGTTGATCCGGCAAAGTGGATCGCCCAACTCACAGAGCAATTTGACGGTGAAGATGATCACGAATCGTTCCTCGAGGCAGTGAAGCTGGAAATGTACGCCGATAAGGTGTTCTGCTTTACGCCCAAAGGCGAAGTTATCAAGCTGCCCAGAGGTGCGACACCGATCGATTTTGCATTTGCGATCCACACGCGAATCGGGTCGGCTTGTGTGGGAGCAAAGATTGATGGCATCCGTGTGCCTTTGTGGACACGGGTCAAGAATGGCCAATCGATCGAGATCATTACCGCCGAAGGTCAAACGCCTCAGGTGACTTGGCTGGATATTGCGACCACGGGCAAAGCCAAAACTGCTATTCGGCGGTCACTACGCGAAGTTGACCGGGAAAGATTTGCCAAACTAGGTCGTGAACTTGCGCGTTCCGCGTTTGAGCATGTTGGTAAGAAAGTAACGGATAAAGTGCTTTCCACCGCGGCGCGTGCGTTGCGTGTGGATAGTGCAGATGACTTGCTGGTGCAGCTCGGCAGTGCTGAAAGAACCGGCCGTGAGGTTGTTAGTGCAGTCTATCCTGAACTTGGGAAAGTTACCGGTGACGAGGTTGATCGCCGTCGTGCCGTTATCGGCCTAGAGCCCGGACAATCTTTTGACCGAGCACCTTGTTGTGAGCCATTGCCGGGCGAACGTATTGTGGGGATCACGGTTCGCGGCAAAGGCGTGACCTTGCATGCGATCGATTGTGATCGTCTTAGTGAATATGAAGAGCAGCCGGAGCGGTGGCTTGATTTGCGGTGGCACGACGGGAGCCACCCTGCTGAATACGGCGCTACGATAGATTTGACTGTCGCGAATGATCGCGGTGTCCTTGGGCGTATTTGTTCGTTGATTGGCGAGGCAGGTGCCAACATTGCGGACCTGAATTTCGTTGAGCGTAAACCCGACTATTTCCGGCTGTTTGTGCACGCCGAATTGCGGGATGCGGCGCAGCTCCATTCCTTGATGCTAACCCTTGAAGCAGAAAGCGATGTGGCCGCGCTTAGCAGATACAGAAATACGGATCCTGTAGCTGATGGGAAGTCGGCGTCGGGGAAAAGGTCGTGATCTTCAAACGCAGAGATCCGAAACCGTTCTTTCGTTCTGTTGCGGAATTTTTGTGGCCCCGTGGTGGTTGGGCGCGTGCATTCCACTACGTTAAACACCGCATGCGGCGATTGCCAGATAGTCCCGAACGCATCGCGCGTGGCATTTGGGCGGGCGTCTTTATCACTTTTTCGCCGCTATTCGGGATGCACTTTTTCTTTGCGGTGTTCTTGGCAAAGCTGATGAAAGGCAACATCCTTGCGTCATTAATGGCGACTTTTGTAGGCAATCCGCTAACATTTGTTTTCATCGCGCTTTCGTCCCTTAAGTCAGGTCACTGGATTTTAGGAACTGAGCTAGAGCAAGGTGAACTGAGAGCGTTGAGCCGTAAGTTTTCGGATGCGGGTAGTGATCTGTGGCACAATGTGATGTCGATCTTCACCCCTGAAAAAATGGATTGGTCGGGCCTCGCGATATTCTCGCGCGATGTTTTTTACCCCTATTTGATTGGCGGCATTTTGCCCGGTATTATCTTTGCAACGCTAAGCTATTATTTAGCTGTACCTCTACTGCATGCGTACCAAAGACGGCGCAGAGGCGCGATCAAAGCAAAGTTTGAAGTATTGAAAGCAAAGACAGCCGCGAAAGCGGAAGAGAAAAAACTGGCGGCGAAAGAAAAGAAGGAACAAGCAAATGGCTGAGCTGGAAAAACTTCGTTTAGGCATAAATATCGATCATGTCGCGACGGTGCGTAATGCACGTGGTGGCGATACGCCTGATCCGCTACGTGCTGCCCGCATTGCGCAAGATGCTGGGGCTGATGGTATCACGGCGCATTTGCGCGAAGACCGTCGACATATCTCGGATGCTGACATCGAAGGTCTGATGGATATGCTGACCGTGCCTCTTAATTTTGAGATGGCAGCCACGGATGAAATGCAGAAAATCGCACTGCGTCACAAACCCCACGCCGTGTGCATCGTTCCTGAAAAACGCGAAGAACGCACAACTGAGGGCGGTCTAGAAGTTGCGCGTGAGGAAAATCGTCTCGCTCACTTCATCGCTCCCCTGCGTGAGGCAGGCAGCCGAGTTTCGATTTTTATCGCAGCAGAGCTAGCCCAGATCGAGGCGGCGAATCGTATTGGTGCCGAAGTAGTAGAGCTGCATTCTGGCGCTTACTGTGACGCCTATCACGAGGGCCGTTTTGAGCAGGCAGAGCTGGAATTGGGTAAGCTACGGGAGATGGCCAGCTTTGGTCACTCGCTGGGGTTGGAGATGCATGTGGGTCATGGCTTGACATATGACACAGTTTCTCCAGTTGCTGCATTTCCCGAAGTGCGTGAGCTAAACATCGGGCATTTCCTGATTGGTGAGGCAATATTTTTGGGGCTTGCCCCTGCGATGGCAGAAATGCGTCGTTTGATGGATGAAGCCAGAGAAAACCTTTCTTGAAAAGCACTCAGGGTGGTGGGGGCGGTTCACTCAGTAATGATGGAAGTTAACGCGTGATTTTAGGTATCGGAACAGACCTCGCCAATATAGAGCGGATTCAGGGCACGCTTGATCGTTTCGGTGACCGTTTCCGCAACCGTGTTTTCACAGATGTTGAGCAAGCTAAGGCAGAGCGTCGTAAAGATGTTGTTGGCACCTACGCAAAGCGTTGGGCCGCGAAAGAGGCATGCTCAAAGGCATTGGGGACGGGCCTGCGCATGGGCATCAGTTGGCGCGATATGGCGGTCAGTAATCTCAAGACGGGCCAGCCAGTGATGGAAGTAACCGGATGGGCAGCAAAACGCCTATCCGCCATGACACCGGACGGCCATGAGGCCATCATCCATGTTACATTGACCGATGATCATCCTTGGGCGCAGGCGTTTGTGGTGATCGAAGCGCGCCCGCTACCGTAACCCATAGGATGCGCACCTTGACACTGCGCGCCGCCCTGCGCATGTAACCCAGATAAAAACATTAGGAGCGCCGCATGGCCAAGACGGAAAAAACGGGCAATGCCGTTGTCGAGACGATCAAAACGGTTGTCTACGCGCTGCTCATCGCAGGTGTGTTCCGGACAATGTTTTTTCAGCCGTTCTGGATTCCGTCTGGCTCGATGAAGCAGACGCTGCTGATCGGCGATTTCCTCTTTGTGAATAAGATGGCTTATGGATATTCCTACGCCTCTTGCCCCAGTGTTATTGTGCCACGATTTGGCATTAATCTGGACGCCGAAAAGCTATGTGGCTTTTTTGACGGAGACAACAAACGCCTGTTTGGTGGCGAGCCAGAGCGCGGGGACGTTGTGGTTTTTCGTCACCCAACATCGGGTCGTGATTATATCAAACGTTTGATTGGTTTGCCGGGTGACAAGGTTCAAGTAACGGGTGGGGTTATCCAGATCAACGGTGAGGCCATTCCACAAAAGCCGGACGGGCAATTTGAGGAATTGATGGAGCTTCAGGGCCCACAAGGTCTGCGCCCACGTTGCGCCAACGGCGCTGTTGGGCAGGGTGGCATCTGTATCAAAGAACGTGCCATCGAAACCATGCCGAATGGCAAAAGTTATGAAGTCCTCAATATCGGGCCGCAGGCGTCTGATCGCACAGGTGTCTATTCGGTGCCTGAAGGGCATTACTTCTTTATGGGTGACAATCGCGACAACTCAGCTGATAGCCGTTTGGCGCAAGCAGCGGGTGGTGTGGGTTTCGTTCCATATGAAAACCTGATCGGCCGTGCCGACCGCATTGTGTTTAGCTCCGGTGGACGTTCGATGTTGTTTTTCTGGACATGGCGCAGTGACCGATTTTTCAAAGGAATCAAGTGAAGCTTTCGGCAGAACTCAAAGCGTTTGAGCAGCGTCTGGGCTATCAATTCCAGACACCCAAACTGTTAAGTGAGGCGGTGACGCATGCGTCGATGTCCTCACCTAACCGCGACGATAACCAGCGGCTAGAGTTTCTGGGCGACCGCGTGCTTGGGCTTGTTATGGCTGAGGCGTTGTTGAATTTGGACACTCAGGCATCTGAGGGGCAACTGGCCCCGCGGTTTAATGCATTGGTGCGCAAAGAAGCCTGTGCAGACGTGGCACGTGAAATCGACATTGGGGCTGTGTTGCGCCTTGGGCGATCCGAAATGCTATCTGGTGGCCGCCGCAAACAAGCCCTGTTGGGGGACGCAATGGAAGCTGTGATCGCGGCGGTCTACACTGATGGCGGATTTGATCCTGCGCGGGAGCTGATCCTGCGCCTCTGGGGTACACGCACAACTTCTGTTAAAGAAGATGCACGAGACGCGAAAACATCGCTGCAAGAATGGGCGCAGGCCCGCGGACTAGAGCCGCCAGCCTATGTGCTGACCAAACGGAGTGGGCCGGATCACGCCCCCATATTTACAATCGCCGCACGCCTGTCCACAGGACAGACCGCTAGTGCGACAGCAGGTGCGAAACGCGCCGCAGAACAAGATGCCGCAGCCTCGCTGCTGGGCCAATTGGAGCAAGAGACATGAACACAACACCGACACGCGCGGGGTTTGTTGCCCTAATTGGAGAGCCTAACGCAGGCAAGTCTACACTGCTGAACCGGATGGTTGGGGCGAAGGTCTCGATAGTGACGCATAAGGTCCAGACTACGCGCGCCCGTATTCGCGGTGTCGCCATTCAGGATCAAAGCCAGGTCGTGTTTGTTGATACGCCGGGCCTGTTTGAGCCTCGTCGTCGTTTGGATCGCGCGATGGTTGCCGCCGCGTGGGGCGGTGCCGCGGATGCGGATGTTGTTGTATTGTTGGTCGAAGCACAGCGTGGTGTGACCGAGGGCGTTGAGCGTATCCTTGAGCGATTGAATGAAATTGGTGAGGGCGCACGTGTCGCGCTGGCGATCAACAAAATTGACCGTGTCGAAGCGCCAGTGTTGCTGGGCCTCAGCCAGAAATTGAATGACGCTTACCCTTTCATTGAGACATTTATGATCTCTGCGGAAAAAGGGCATGGCGTTGAGATGCTCAAAACGTGGCTTGCGGGCGAAGTTCCTGAAGGCCCGTGGCTATATCCAGAGGATCAGATTGCTGATTTGCCAATGCGCATGATCGCGGCCGAGATGACCCGCGAGAAGCTGACACTGCGCCTGCATCAGGAATTGCCCTATCAGATGACGGTTGAGACCGAAAATTGGGAAGAGCGTAAAGATGGCTCTGCCAAGATCGACCAGCTGATCTATGTAGTGCGCGATGGTCACAAAGGTATCGTACTTGGCAATAGAGGTGAGACAATCAAAGCCGTTGGCAAAGCTGCGCGTGAAGAATTGGAAGAGTTTCTGGGACGCAAGATCCACCTGTTTTTACAGGTGAAAGTACGTCCAAACTGGTTGGAAGAATCCGAACGCTATTCTGAAATGGGACTGGAGTTTAAGGACGGCAACCAGTGATGAATGGTGTCTTTGGCAATGATCGGTTTTTGTTTTGCCTCGTCTAACCGCGCGGTTCTGGGTGGATGCTTATCTGGCCCGGCTGCGGATGTATGATATTCCCGCCTTTGTGGTCGCACATGGCGATGACACAGGCGGAGCGGTGCTGGTGAAGCTCGCTACGCTTGATGGTAATGCGGTACTCTTTCAACGCTCGTTTGATTTAATGAGCGGTAATCGGGTCTGGGTTGAGTTGGCCAAAGGTGCTGAACCAGACGTTGATGAGGCCGCCGGCAAGCAACGTACATTTGATCCCGACCTTTGGGTGATCGAGGTGGAGGACCGCCAAGGTCGCCACCTGCTAGATCAAGAAGGTCTGGCCTGATGGAATGGCGCGATCAGGGAATACTGCTGAGTTCGCGCCGCCACGGGGAAACCTCGGCCATCATTGAGGTGTTCACGCCCAACCAAGGACGCCATGCAGGAATTGTGAGGGGCGGAACCAGCCGTAAAATTGCCCCTATCCTGCAACCCGGAGCACAGTTGGATCTGACATGGCGCGCAAGGCTGCAAGACCACATTGGTTCATTTGTCGTTGAACCTGTACGAAGTCGTGCTGCAATTGCCATGGGCGGGCGGTTGGCGTTGGCTGGTCTGAACGCGGTCACGTCATTGATCCGTTTTAGCCTTCCCGAGCGAGAGGCACACCTACCGCTCTATTCGCGTACCGAATCACTGTTGGACCTGTTGGGGCAAGATGAAATCTGGCCTTTGGCGTATCTCCAGTGGGAGCTTAGCCTGCTGACGGAACTTGGATACGGCCTTGATCTGAGCGAATGCGCCGTGACTGGTGCGACGGATGAATTGGTTTACGTCTCGCCAAAATCTGGGCGTGCGGTCTCTCGTGAGGGGGCGGGGGAATGGGCTGACAGGCTGCTGCCTTTGCCAAATGTACTGCGGGGTATTGGTGCTGCAGATGATGCAGAAATCTTGTTGGGTTTCAGGACAACTGGTTATTTTCTCGAAATGCGATTGGCGGCTGATCTAGGATCAAAGCCGTTGCCAGAAGCCCGCGCGCGCTACGTTGAGGCGTTCAATCGGTCCCTTTGAATACCATTTCAAGCCCGTCCGTATCTGACAGGATCAACGTATTGCCTGCAACTTCGGATAGGGTTGCGGCCTCAAGCGCGGCCAGGAAAGTGGTTTCCGCTGCCAAGTTGGGACAGGCCATACGTGTGCTGCCTATGGGGCCAGCATCAAACCACGGGTAGGGCGCCGTCATCGCGCCGAAGTAGCGGTTGCACGGCCCTTGCCCCGCGATTTCACCCTCTTTGGGGAACGTGAGCGTTGCGTTGGCGGGAAACGGTGCGCCATTCAGTTCCTTGAGTGTCCAGATTTGATCGGCCCCGCCATAGGCGCGGACGGTTTCATCGTCGCGGCAGGCGGTAAGCGAGGCCAATAGCAAAGCACATGTGATCAATATCTTCATGCGAGCGCCACAATCGTATCGACCAACGCATCAAAGGCAGCAGTGGAATCTGTTTCCGCCTGTAAGTGTGGCAGGCCAATCAATGTGGCAAGTATGGCGTGACCAAACGCAGGGTTGCGCAGGCCGAATTGGCGCAACAAATGCTCGAGGAATTTCGAGCGTTCGTTGTCTACCTCTGAGAGGCTGGCGGCGACGATGCTGTCACTCTGCCCCCCCACGCGCAGGTCCGCCTAGCGCGCTGTAGCCAGACTGAGTTACCCGAACAGCCGCGGTCGCGGGTAGGCGTGGCTGCG
>ERZ1027208.224-NODE-224-length-26045-cov-21.111197_pt1 | contig 26045 bp, 25 predicted proteins | sample MGYA00520867_ERZ1027208 | MGnify/ENA primary metagenome ERZ1027208 (study PRJEB33311, sample SAMEA4378413) | marine metagenome | biome: Marine biome; feature: Fjord; material: Water | collected 2014-07-20T08:00:00Z/2014-07-... | depth 75 m ...
GGCGCATTTTTTTATTAAGGGTCATTCCCTTAAAAAGAAATGTAACGCAGAGTATGCTTTGCTCAGCCTTCCCCATGGGGCTGGTTTAGAAACGCTTTATACTGCGTTATTGATTTCGACAATAGAATAACTATTCTCTTCAATCAATGTCTTGCCTAAAGGCGTTTCTAATTCCAGCTGAATCATGCATCTTCAAATGGAACGGGTATATATAGTCGAAGATAAAATAACTGACAAAGTTATCAAAAAACTAAAAAAGTTTGCCATTGTTTTGACCTTACCTATTATTAACGTAGGGAGACTTATAATGACTAAACCTGTGCGTGCATCTGATACACCTTTTGCGGTAGAAGTGGAAGAAGGTAAAAAATATTCTTGGTGTTCTTGTGGTAAAAGCGAGAAACAGCCATTTTGTGATGGCTCTCATAAAGGCTCTGAATTCTCGCCGGTGAGGTTTATCGCAACAGAATCTAAAAAAGTGTATTTTTGTGGCTGTAAACAAACAGCATCACAACCCTTTTGTGACGGTAGCCATAAGTAATAGTGAACGAGGATTCGTCATGGAATTTTTCATTTAGCAGCTCAGCAGTTCATTTTTATGATCAGCTTATTTCGGTATTATATTTTTCAAGGTAACCTTTATGATTACATGGCCTTGCATGCTAAAGCTCGATGGCGATGATGAGCTTATTTATTTACATTCTGAACAAGATTTTATCTTTGAATGCCACGAATTACTCTTAAGTGATAACGATTATGTTATTGATTCACGGGGAAACAGTTACTTAATACAATCAAATTCGAAGACCCTGAAGTTAACCCCTACAGAACGTGTATTCATTGTCGATGAAGTGACTAATTTACTAAGGGCGCATGAGTTTCAAAAGGCGACACTATGCCTCACTAAGATTCATTTTTTAACGGTATCAGATGCGATAAAGTCATTAACTTACTAATAAATGGTAAAAACGAAGCACAGACAACATAATTATTAACAAGCGATAAAATATTGGTTTTTACCTTTTTCGCTTGTTCCACAGTTCAACATTGCCTATTAATGAGGGCACTATGCTGCAAAGCAGAGGAGGCATTATTAATTATTATGATGACGCAGAAAATGTCAAAAAATATATTCAAATGTGCAAAGGGTATGATGGAAATAATATCTATCAACTTCTGAGTAAGTCACTGCCAGTTAAGTCATCATTGCTTGAGTTAGGCTCTGGTGGTGGTTTAGACATTGAATATTTAAAGAGAGTATATTCAATTACAGGCTCAGATTTATCAGAAGCCTTTTTGAACGTGTGTAAAGAAAAACACCCTGACGTGCCTTTTTTAAAACTCAATGTGCAGAAACTTGAAGTAAATGAGTTATTTGATTGCATCTACTCAAATAAAGTACTGCACCATTTAACAAGAGAAGAATTAAAAGAGTCCCTGTTACAACAAGCAAAAATCTTATCTTCTAAAGGTCTTATAGCCCACTCTTTCTGGCTCGGTGACAAAGATGAAGAGATGAATGGTTTGTTATTTACTTACTATAATCAAGACGAACTTATCAGTATTATTTCAACATCATATGACATAATTTCTACACTAAGTTATCAAGAGTTTGAAGAAAATGATTCTCTGTTTGTCGTTGCTAGAATAAGAGAAGGTTGAGAGTAACTAGCTCCTCACCAACGCAGTTAATTTATAGACATATCCTTTTCTCATAAATTAACTATAAAGTTATCATGGTCACGAACAGCATAAAGTTAGGTAACAATGAAAAATAATAGCGAGATAGTCGACCGACTGCGAGAACGTATTCCAACATTTACCTGTACACCAGGTTGTCACGATTGTTGCGGGCCAGTAACGACTTCTTCCGAAGAAATGTCACGCCTGCCAGTAAAAAGCATTGCTGAACATGAAGCCGCATTAGATCATTATAATTGCGTTCACCTTGGGCCTAATGGTTGTGAGGTGTACGAGGAGCGGCCGTTAATTTGCCGCGTATTTGGCACAACACCGAATATGCCCTGCCCCAATGGTTGTCGACCAAAAGAGATGATTGACTCGAAAATAGAACGTCAGGTTCATCACTACATCAAGAATACCCGACAAGTTTTAGTTTAAATTACAATAATATGCTTTCATTGTAATCAACGACAACTCAGCATTATTCAGCCCATTAAATAGCAGTTATATTCTTAGTAAAGGTGAAAGAAATGGATAAAGCACTTCAAACAATGATTAACAATATACCCGACAAAACCGGCAAAAAGCTTGAAGAATGGCTGCAAATTTTACATAAAGAAAACATTGAAAAACACTCAATCGCAGTGAAGTTTTTAAAAACTGAATACGGATTAACCCATGGATTTGCCAATACTATTGTCAGTTTATCGAAAAAGCAGAATGAATCGTCTGAAGATTTAGTAGTAAATCAATATAAGGGCAAAGAGTTACTTAAGCCCATATATGAACTGCTGGTTTCTACCATCGAAAGTTTTGGTAGCGATGTCATTGTGGCCCCAAAAAAAGTCAGCGTTAGTCTTATTAGAAAAAAACAGTTTGCTTTAATAAAACCCGCCACAAAAACACGAATTGATTTAGGCTTAAAACTCACAAATATCGATATTCAGGGCCGTTTAGAAAATTCGGGTCCCTTTGGCACTATGTGCACACATAGAATACAGTTAACTAACCTTGCCGATGTTGATGCAGAGGTAGTTAAATGGCTATTGATGGCCTATAAGAAATCCGTTTAGTAAATGCATTATTACCAGCTAAATTGATTTAAATCGGCTTAACTATTAGCCTGACTGCATAAGTTTCGCCGACAATTGACCGATAACAAATCTTCCCTGATAGATTTTCTTTAGCTATATCCAGATAACACACTGCATAAAAGTGGTATTATTAACGAAAATACTTTTCAAACACCTAGCACAGCATCTTAAAGCTCTCTATTACCTAGTCCCTGCAGTGGACATTATATGAATCAGGAATTTTACTTATGGAATCCATTTTAGCCTTTTTAATTTTGTTTTATTTAGTTGCGTTTGCCTATGACAAAACAATTGATAATGAGATTAAACGTAATCATGCATTGGCAGACAAGTTAGCCGAGTTTAAATACTTTCATTCATTTCAATCACGACCGAAAGCACTTTCTTGTATTCTAAGTTTCAAATTTTTTGGTGTCTCAACGCCATTAAATATTGTTGGCAGTGCTTTTTCCTTGATGATGTATTTTGGTTTGGTTACCGGGCTCTATTTATTGCTTCAATAAAACTATGCGGTCAGTTTCAATTACCCAAAACAACTTGCAATTCCTTGCCTAAAGCAAAGCTAAGTTTACTTAGTACTAAAGATTTTTATAAATAACGGATAATCGATGAACTTTGATATTTCAGTACTAGCAGTTCAAGAAAAATATCGCCTATTAAATGGCGGTGTAACCCCAAGACCGATAGCCTGGATCAGTACCCGCTCAAAAGATGGAGTAGATAACCTTGCGCCCTACTCTTTTTTTACGGTGGCAAGCTGTAATCCTCCTGTACTTCTTTATACACAAGTGACCCAACGAAGTGGCATTGACAAAGATACCTTGCAAAATTTGCGAGAAACAGGTGAATGTGTGGTTAACATTGTCAACTCCACTTTATTAGAAAAGATGAACATAACCAGTGCTAGCATTGCCATTGATGAAAGTGAGTTTGATCTTGCACAGGTTAAACAAAGTGCAAGTTGTAAGGTTAATGCTTTTTCAGTTGCTGAATCACCCATTCGATACGAATGTACCTTAAGAGAGGTTATCTCTGTCGAAGATTTACCCGCCGGCGGAACCATTATATTGTTAGATGTAAAATCTGTGTATGTAAGGGATGATCTCTACAGTGAGGATGGCATCAACCAAGTGTTAATTGACTCTGTTGGGAAAATGGGTGGCGATGACTATAGTCATACATCTCACTGTGTATCGTTAAATCGACCATAACAAATAATCAGCTTTTTTTGTTAGCGCTCTTCGTATAGAATCCGCTCTATAATTTTTACTCAGTAATATTCTCCAAACAGAGAAATTTCAAATGGGGAAGTTCACACAGTAAAAGTTGACGACTTCCCCTTATTATCCCTTTCTAATATGACAAATAACAAATGACCGATAAAGTAATAGCAACCCACAATGGTAGTTTTCACGCAGATGATGTGTTTAGCATTGCTGCACTTAAGAACATTTTCCCTTCTTTTAAGCTCATACGTACTCGTGATTTAGAAGTTATAGCCAAGGCCGATATTGTAATCGATGTAGGTGGTGAATATGATGCTGATGCAGGCCGTTTTGATCATCATCAACGTGGCGGTGCCGGTCAGCGTGACAATGGTATCCCTTATTCTTCATTTGGTTTGATTTGGCAAAAATATGGCTTACAAATATGCCAAGGTAACCAAGAAGTCGCTGATAGTGTTGATGCTGGTTTAGTATCAACAATTGATGCTATTGATTGTGGTCATGTAGAAGGTGTCCCTCAAGGTATAAGCCTTAGCCAAACTATTTCAATGTTTAATCCAACGTGGCAAGAAGACAGTCATTTCGATGCTTGTTTTGAAGAAGCCGTTGAGTTTGCATCACGCGTATTAACACGATTTATTGCTTCTGCTAGCGGCGGCATTAATGCAAAAGACATTGTCGCCAAAGCTATCGACGATGCAGAAGACCCACGTGTTATTGTGCTGGAAAAATATATACCGTGGAAAAGAACTGTTCATGCCTTATCTGAAGAGGCTTTATACATGATTTACCCATCGCCTTCTGGTCAATGGAGAATTCAAACAGTACCTGTTGAACCTGGTTCATTCGAAGACAGAAGACCATTGCCTAAACCGTGGGCGGGCTTATCTGATGATGCGCTTAAAGAAGTTACCGGTATTGATGATGCTATGTTTTGCCATAATGGTTTATTTATTGCTGGTGCAGAATCATTTGAAAGCACGATGAAAATGGCCGCTATCGCACTTCAGCCATGATAAATAGCTGTTGTAGCTAATGAGTTTCTGAAGATAGTTTTCTTCGTTTCATTCACTGTAAACGAAGAAAAATTTCACTATCTAAATCAGACTTCTAGTGCTTTTATTGACTAGATGTCTGACTTAGACTGTGACACAAAAAGAGTCATGGTTATAACCCTAGGTAAAACTATGCCGACTTAACTCATCTTAAAGCTGATAAGACTCATGCTTTAGCCGTTACAAATCTTTCCATTCTTTCAATTTCTTTGTTACGACAACTTCTGGTTCTTCTACCACTTCAGCCACTGCACCTAATTCTTCTAATAAAGCATCAATTTCTGCTTTTAAATCTTTATCAGCAATTTTATTACTGTTGATTTTCGCATTTTGTAGGTGAGCAATAGCGCTTGTTTTATCGCCTAACTCGACTTGCAATGAGGCAATTGCAAAAGCAATTGATGAGAGAAAATCTTTTGAGTTAATCGCTTCAGCTTTAACTAATGCTTTGTCATAAATAGCAATAGCTAATTCAAGATCATCAGTAAAATCAGCAAGAGTCTCCCACTGTACCGGATGATCTTTGTCAGTATTTTCATTATCTTCACATACTTGCTTTAATTCGGCGTAACATTCATCGAAGCGAATTTGATTTTTTCTATGCACCGCTTGCATTAAGTCTTTAGCCAAAGAATGTACATGTTTATATATTTTTGTATTCATGGTTTGCCTTACTTTATATTTTCATAAAAATCTTACGGTGATTATAATACTTTTCCGATAACTAAACAGGTTGTTGATTAAATTATTGAATCACACACCTTCTCAGTTAGTGTCGTTGGAATGAACAAAATAAACAAAGTTTAGCCATAATGAATTATAGGCACCTTATTATCAGGTAAAATTGAGAATTCAATGGCCAATATAATTGTAGAGTCTGTTATTACTTGTCCTAAATGTAGCTTTAGTAAAAAAGAAGTTATGCCTACCAATGCCTGTCAGTATTTTTATGAGTGCACTTCATGTCACACAATCATTAAACCGCTAGCCGGAGATTGCTGCGTTTATTGCTCGTTTGGAACAGTTAAATGCCCTCCTATCCAAGAAAAAAGGGCGTGTTGTAATTAATTAATATAAAATAGTTTCAAACGAATATATCATCGGCTATCTTCATTAAACATGTGCTTTAGCCACCATTATTAATCTCTTATTGAAACGTAATATTTTCTGGGTACCAATTATGAATTTAGATAAATCAACAAAACGTATAGCAAAAAGAGTCAAAAAAGGATTTCAGGGTTACCCGCAAATTTCACTCGCGTATTTTGGTGAGTCAATTAATTGTGCTAACCAAGTTGTGATAGGTTTTATTCAAGAAGAAGGTGCTCCAGTTCAAGAGCAGACATTTTCCAGTAAAGGCGATGCAAGATTAGACGAAACTATTCAGACCACCTTATTGAAAATTATTGAGCGAGCGGAAGCAAAAACAGTATTAGAAACCGCAGGTGTTACCCTGATGTCAGTTAATAAAACATAAACGTAATGTGCGAGAATTTACGACAGGAGCTAAAAGAGTTAAATGAAAAATTTACTTAAAGTTATTCAGTACGACATGCTAGATTTTATTGAAGGTGAAGATGAAAACGAGACTGAATATACCGCAGAAGATGTGACACTATGTATTACTAGTCTGCTAGAGTTCATGTCAGCTATGGAAGCTGAAGTACAGACAGTAGAGAGCGCAAAAGAGCATATTGAAACGGTAGTTTTGTCTCTAAATTCGTTAAATCACCAGTGCGGTGACTGTTTAATAGAAACAGAGCAACGTGAAGATATCTGTCAGTTTATTCAAAAGGTAATATCTGCTGCAAATATCGAATTTGTTGGCGATGTCACAGCGCAATGGCGCGAGTGGTAAAAATTAAGGGATAGCTCATTAAACAATAAAGCGACTCCCTCAATATTTTTAATGGTGTAAAATTCAACAGAGCAATTAGATTATGCCTGTCAGGCTAATGACATTGACTGCGAATTTTTGCTACTGGGCTTACCCTTACCCAGTGAAATAAGTACATAATAATGAGTTTTGTAATCGCACTAACGGTTGCCAAGACAATTAATGGCCAACCTTGAGCAAAGCCCATTGTCATTGCAAAACCTATGGTGGTGATATCCATCATTAAAATAAATTGGCTCATACGAATATCAATAGCCCCTGTTTTTCCCGAGCTGATAATGAGTTTAATTTGGTGCATGTATCCTTGAGCAAGTAACAAGGTAATGATCATAATAAGAATTGTCGACACTTGTTTACTGTGATCAGCAAAACTCTCATTTAACGCTAATCCTATTATTCCTAAAGTTAAACATACACAGACTAAGACAAGACTGGCAACAGAAGCTGTAGACTTTCGATCTTTCCACATTTCTATCAATATCAGCATAACTAATAAAGAAGCAATCAGCCTTGGCCATACAATATAATGATTAAATATATCAATACTATAGCCATAAACGAAGAAAGAGAAATACGCTAAAAAGCTCATGGTAAATTGATTTTGTGACAATACATCAGTCACCTGTGTTTTGCCATTTGCCTTTCTTACCCACAGTTTATGTAACTGTAAGTAAACACCATATAAACTCACAAAAATAAACAAGGTATTTATAGTACCCAAAATGTTATACCACATATTAATCTCCAAATACCAATTGTCGACAATAATACCTTTACATACGTTTTTATCAAGTTAAATATAGAGTAATATACAAAATTGTCGACAATGAATGATAACTCGCATATGATTAATCCCCTGAGTGCTTTAGCAGTCACTTAGCCGGAAGTTTAACGAGTACACTATAAAAGGATGCAGAATGAGCAAGCCCAAAGTAGCAATAATTACTGGCGCAGGTCGAGGTATCGGCGCGGCGACCGCAAGACTTTTTTCTCGTCAAGGTTTTGCCGTTTGTATTAACTACAAGTCTGATGAAAAATCAGCTAACCAACTCGCTAAATCAATAAGCGATGAAGGTGGTCAATGTATTACCGTACAAGCGGATGTTTCCTGCGAAAGCGATGTAGAGCGCCTATTTTCTACCGTAGATAAAGCCTTGGGTACAGTCACTGTGTTAGTGAATAATGCAGGCATTTTGAAAAAACAGTCTCGATTAGAAGAGATGACAGCCGAACGTATTAATTCGATCCTAAGCAATAATGTTACGAGCTATTTTTTATGTTGTCGTGAAGCAGTTAAACGTATGTCTACTCGCCACAGCGGTTTAGGCGGTGTTATTGTTAATGTATCTTCTGGCGCTGCTCGCTCTGGCTCACCAAACGAGTACATCGATTACGCGGCTTCAAAAGGAGCAATAGACACCTTAACTAAAGGTTTATCACTTGAGGTCGCTGCAGAAGGCATACGTGTGAACTGTGTTAGACCAGGTTTGATCTACACTGATATGCATGCAGACGGTGGCGAGCCTAAGCGTATCGAACGCTTAAAAGAGATTATTCCATTACAAAGAGGTGGACAACCTGAAGAAGTAGCCGAGGCTATTTACTGGCTGGCGAGTGAGAAGTCTTCTTTTTCTACCGGTAATTATTTAGACTTGGCTGGTGGTTTGTAAATAGAGTTGAGCTACTATTTTTTAGTAGCTCATCTTATACCAATTCCATTAAATTTATTCCCTCCTCAGAGCTTTATCAGAAGAGTAATAACTTACAAAATTATTGTTAATATAGTCATTCTATATCTCATAAATTTGTGCAGTTATTGTTTTCTGACAAGCTCCCAAGGGCGAGTTTAAAAGGCTTACATGCTGTGTTATTGATTTTGACAAGGGAATAACCATTCTCTTCAATCAACGCCTTGCCTTTAAACCTTTTAATTCTCGCTGAGTGGGAAATAACTCAATGGACTTGGTAATAAATGACCATGAAATCAATCATGGTGATTAACCAGCCGTTAAGGGAGCAAGAATCTCCTCCGGTATAGGTTGTAACCGCTTTTGTTTATCTAAACAAACCATTTCAATATCGCCAATCACAGCTGGTTTACTGGCATTGGGACGCCATAATTCTTGTCGCCACAACGTTTTATATTTACCCTCAAACTGGTAGCTGGTACGCACATCACAAATTTCAGCAAACTCAACGCCATCTTGAAAGGTTAAATTGGCTTTATATACAGCAAACCCTAGTCCTTTTTCTTGCCATAATGTTGCCAATTTATCACTATCAATCACGTGTTCACGAGCCCGTTCAAAATACTTAAGAAAATTAGGGTGATATACCACGCCAGAATGGTCAGTATCTTCATAATATATTTGTACAGGATGATGGTAAATTTTACTCATTTTAATTCCAAATATTTTCATCAAAAGTAACGCGACAAAAACTAATGCCTTTCTAGCGACTTACTTCCAATGATAGTTTAAGTTGTTTCATGCCTTCTTCTATTGATATCAGCGGTGTGTAGCCTAAATCTTTTTTGGCAGCACTTATATCAAAGTAATGGCTAGTTGAGAGTTGTCTGGCAACAAAGCGTGTCATTATCGGCTCTTGCTTTATATTCAAAGCTTTATAAAACCACTCCAACGTGGCACCAACAGCATACGCAACACTGCTCGGGACTCTTTTCGTTACAGGTGGTAAATCAACACAATGCAAAATATTGTTAAGCATGGCGGCCATCGTTATAGGCTGATCATTACTAATAAAGTATGCCTTGCCGATACAAGTCGCTTTAGGTGTACTCAAAGCGACTGCCGCTAATATATGCGCATAAGCGGCATTATCAACAAAGATAGTATCAACGAGTTTATCTTCTTTGCCGACAAGTTTTAACTTACCTGCTCGAGCACGCTCTAAAACTCGAGGTACTAAGTGGGGATCGTTTGGCCCCCAAATTAAGTGCGGGCGCAGCGCTACTGTTTTTAAGCCCTTCTCAAGCTGCACCTTTTGAGATGTCTCTGCGACAGTGAGTGTATGACCACCTACTTGCTCCGAAGGATTTGAAGCAGTTAATACTAGTTGCTCTGCTAACGCTTTAGACTCACCGTAGAAATTTAAAAATGTATCTGCGTACGAGGTTGATTCGTCAATGCCCGCCTCATCAACACCAGCAAAAGTAACACTCGGTGTGCTGGTATAGACTAAGCGAGAAATAGCAAGTTCTTGGCAGGCTTGGACGATATTTTTAGCCCCTTGTACATTCGGTGTGAAGTAATCTTCTTTACTACCCCAAACCCCTGCTTTAGCTGCTACATGAAAAACGAGATCGCATGTTTGCATGGCTTCTTTAAGGCGCATAAAATCGGTGATATCCCCTTGCACCATATTAACGCCCATTTGGCTAAGTTCAGGGTAACTTCCCCGAGCAAAACCTGTCACTTTAATACCTGCTGAGCACAATAACCGGCAAATAGCTTTACCCAAAAAACCACCTGCGCCAGTGACAAATACATGGCTAGTTTTCTCAGCTAATTCGCTTAGAGGTTGTTGCACAGCCTCATTAAAACGGGCAATCACATCTACACTGTTGGTTTTGCACTGAGTAGGAATAGCACTATTTTGCGAATCTTCAATCATTGGAAGCTCTAATTATTTGATATGTTAGTCAAGTTCTTGTTGTGCCCAAAAGGCAAGCTTTTCACGAAATATCTTAGCGTTATGACGTATGTCCACAGGGAAATCATCATGGATTAAAAAGTGTGATATAGCGGATGTTTGCTGATGAGCAAGTGCAGAGACTTTTAACGCAGAAAAGAGAATGGCTTCATCAAAATTTTTGTTATTTTTAGCTTCATCTGTTAGCTCAATACAAAGTAACGGCACACTTTTATGGTTAATTTTCACTGCAACTAACGCAGTACGCTTTACCGATTGATGGGTATTAAATATGCGTTCGCAAGGAATAGAGAATAAAACCTTTTTATCAGTTTCAACACGATGAGCTTTACGGCCACACATCCATAGCGCCCCTGAATCATCAAGATAACCCAAATCGCCCATTCGGTGACGGACAACACGACTATCTGGACATTTAGCATCCACATCACGTATTTTCGCCTGCGCTGTCGCCGATGCCCGATTATAATATTGATGACTCACCATGTCGCCTTTAACAACGATCTCACCAATGGTGTTTGCAGGTAAAGCTAAGTCGTCATGCCATGTTTCAATGACATTATCATTAATAGCAATAATACTGAGTTCAACACCGTTAACCGGATTACCCACACAAATACCACCACCATTGTCTGTTATATGGCTAGTTGCCAGTAAATCTGCGCTAGCTATTTTAGTTAATGGTAACGACTCGGTAGCGCCGTATGAGGTTAGCACAGGAACATTGTTGCTAAGTAGTTGGGTAAATCGCTCTATTGAGCTCAAGGTTGCGGGCGCGCCTGCAGAAATGACTCTTTTTAAACTGTGTAACTTTACGCCAGTGTTATTAACTGACACAGTATCTGCTTTTGTGGCTGAAACATTCGTTGCTCCCGCCTGCCCTAATACTTCTATCAGTGCTGGGTTAGCAAATAAATTAGTGCATTGATATTTTTCAATAGCGGCAAAGATAAAGGCAGGGTTTGCCTTTATCGGCTTACTCGCGTCCATATCAGGCACAATTGAAGCCATGCCTAATGCCGGACCAAACAATGAAAACAAGGGAAAGGTTGCTAAATCACGTTCGCCTGGTTTAATAGCATAATCTTCTCTTAAGGCAGTAATTTGTGCTTCAAACATTTTATGGCTGTAGACCACACCTTTTGGCGTACCTGTACTGCCACTGGTAAAAAGAATAGCCGACATAGCATCATCGCTAAGTTTCACCATATCAAAAGAGTTTTGCTGCTTTGTTCCTGCATCATTTTTCATCGGGTAACGAGTCAACAATTTAGTTAGGCTCATACCACCAATAAGTGAGGCGAATGCATTTGCGCCAGCGCCAGAATTAGTTTCAGTAACGGTTAATAGTTTTTTAACGCTGCTTTTACCCCAGCCAAATAATATTCTGGCGATATGGGCTTTTGGAATGCCAATAAAGGCATCAGGAGACGATTCAGAAAAACATTGTTTAAGGTTTTTAATGCCCATTCCTGGGTCTACTAAAATAGGTACAATGCCAGCTTTGAATAAGGCAAAGGTTAAGGCAAAAAAATCAATGCTTGGCGTTACCATTAACACTGCTTTCATACCTGACTTCAAACCATAAGCAGTTAACGCATAGGCAATTTCATCACTGCGTTGGTGTAAAGTAATGAAATCAATTTCTTGATAAGTAAGTTTGCCGCGTTGGCCTTTTTGTACGGCAACAGCTAACGCGTTAGGCGTTGCTACTGCTGCATGGGCGAGATGGCGACATAAATTAGCTTGATTGGACTTATCTATGGTCTCTGTCATTTACCATGTTCCTACTAAGTTATTTGGCTTCGCTCGTCTTTAAAAAGTTATCTATTAAAGGCACGACTTCATCACTCGCATCTTCTAAAATATAATGACCACAATCATCAAACGCATGAACTTGTGCCTCAGGAAAACGATGCTGCCATTCATCAAGAAAGTGCTTATCAAAGACAAAATCTTTTAAGCCCCAACAAACTAACATGGGCAGTTTATCAAACTGCACTAAACTAGCCGCAATATCAGAGACCAACTGATAATTTCTATCACCTATTTTTAACGGAATATCTTGAATAAAGCGTAACGTTGAAATACGGTTTGTCCATGAATTAAACGGTGCTACGTATGCTTCGCGTACTTCTGCCGACATGGGTTTACGCTTTACGCCAATATAAGATGCAACACTTGAAAAGGCGTTAAAACCTCTCACTAATAACGTTCCCACAATAGTATTTCGCCCTAACCATAAAGCAGGAGGTAGCTTTTTAGCTTTAGGTAAATGAAAAGCGCCAGTGTTTAAAATGACTAGACGTTTGATACGGTCAGGGTAGCGCGCAGCATAACCCATTCCTATCATTCCACCCCAATCATGTACCACTAGGGTTATGTTTTCTTTTACCTCTAAATGTTCAAGTAATGCCTCTAGGTCGTCTATGCGATTCGCTAGGGTGTAATCATAACCATCATCATCGGGTTTATCAGACAAACCACAACCAATATGATCTGGCACTATACATTGGTGATTTTTGCTCAATTGGCTGACAAGGTTACGGTAATAAAAAGACCAACTTGGATTGCCATGAACCATAACAACTGGAGAGCCCTGCCCTTCATTTACATAATGGTATTGATGGCCATTACGATTGATAAAATTGCGGGTAAAAGGGAAGAGTTTTGTTAACTTATTTTCTAACATGCTTTTTGACATAGTATCAGACATAGTTACCACTTAAGCCCTAGCATCATGCAATTCAAGCCACTGCCTATACCTAAAAAGCTCACATTATCGCCTTTTTGTAAGAAGCCTTGATCATGGGCCATCGCTGCCGTTACCGGCAAAGAAACTGTGCCCATATTACCTAAACGTTGAAACGTGGGAAATTCTTTAGCGGCTGGAATATTCAGTGCAGATAACACTTGTTTTTGGTTGGCAGCACCTACTTGATGACAAATAACTTTATCAACTTGCTCTTCAACCCATTCGCGTTGTTCTAAAAAGTGCTCCCAAGTATCTTTAGCTAAAGAAACACCTTCTTTAAGTAAACTCACAGCGTCAGTACGCATAAATTCACGGAACAGTTGTGGGCCGACTTCTTTTAAACCCCATTGACATAAATTATTATGTTCTGGTGCTGATAAGTGACTTGCCCCTAATAATTGATGATTACGTTCGGTGTCTAGGTTTAAACTGCCATCAGTAAGTAGCACGGCAACAGCACCTGAGCCGCCTGTTAAGGTGGCAAGAGAGCGTGCATAATTCTGCATGCTTGGGTCTGCTAGCATGTCATCAATGGTGACATCAACAATATGACGTGCAGATTCACACGATACAACGAGACCCGCTTTAATTTGTCCAAGTTCAATACGGTTAGCAATATCTAAAATGCCCGACAGCACACCTAAACAGGCATTACTGATATCATAAATCGCAGTATCTTTTAATACGCCAAGTTTAGCGGCAATTCGACACGCGGTAGCGGGTTCATGCTGATCACGACAAACGCCAGTATAGACAACAGCTCCTATATCTGCCGCGGCAATGCCTGTTTCATTCATCGCTTTTTGCGCAGCAACAATAGCACCATCTGAAAGCATATGATCGGATGGCCACCAACGACGTTCTTCAATCCCGGTTAATGCTGTGAGTTGCCCCATCGGAATACGAAACTTTTGATATAACGGGGTCAAACGAGATTCAAGCTCTGTACTGGTTACCACTTCAGGGGCCAGTTCATAAGCTAGGCTATTAATAAAGACGCGGGAATATTTCATTTATGTGACTGTTGCTTATTATGTCTAGGTTATCTGTTGCAATTCACTGTTAAATCCATCGATGTATTGAGGAAACATGCGAACTGAGTAACCAATGTTAATTATTTATGACTCTGGGGCGCCATTTGAGCAAGAATATGCCAAGGATTCAACCAAAAATATGATTTATCGATAATCTACTCGAAATTAACGTAAATTATCTCAAGTTATCATAAATTAGCCGCATTTTGACTATGCCAAGTTTATAGAAATAAAAAGGCCCTCATCATGAGAGCCTAATTAATTAAGGATATATATTGGCGCTTAAATCCATAGCTACTTTTTATTCAAACCACTATTTAGTTAGCTATTTCGTTCGCAATAATCGCGATAAAGCCAGTGAAAAGAGAGATAATAAAACGAAGAATGACAAACTACCACTGCTGGATTTTTCAGGGGTAACATCAAGTGAGATAGTAGTGTTGTCAACCACAGCTATGCCACCAGGATCATCAATGACGCCATTAACAATGCCATCAGCATCATTTGCGCCTCCATCTTCAATAAATAGTTTCAAACACGTATCACCAACATTAAGACCAGCTTGATAAAGCACACTGTGCGGTGGCGGACAAACACCATTAACAGCTGCACTGGTAGAAATGACGTTTTTACTGTCTTCAACAAAATCGCTCCATTGATTTTCTGCGTTTACCTTACGATAAACAGAGTATTCAACGATAGCAGCAGGCAAAGGCAAAACAATAGCAACTGAGCGACCGAAAGGTGAAATATTGTGAATTTCAAAATCAAAATAACCCATTGTATTCTTTAAACTGTCTTTCTCAACTAAACCAGTATCTTCTATTTCTTGTTGCGACAGTGCTACGCCATCAGAGCTTCGCAGCAGTGCAAACTTACCTAACTTTAACTGCAAACCAGGCTCTGTTTCAGCTAACTTAGACAAAGCCGCGTTAATGTGGAGAGGTTGTAAGTAAGGGATGGTTGAATTATCCATATACGCGGGTAATCCATCCGAATCTTCATCACTAAATCCTTCAGACAAATCGCTCAAGCCATCTCTATCACTATCTAAGTTGCGCAATGTTTTTTGAGTCGTCAACAGAGCCAAAGCAACCAGCTTAGTTTGTGACAATTCTTCAGTACCACTATTGGTAGTATTACCGCTGTCAGTTACCTTGACGCTAAAATTAATTAGGCTTTTGTTTTCATCAGGTAAACTCAAGCCATCCACTGGAAAGACAAATTGTAATTTATCTGTTGAAAGCACAGCATTTAAGTAGTCAGGAATTTGCCAGTCGATTTGATGAGTATCTTGAACATTAGAGTCTTTAATACTCAATACGACCGTCACTTCACCATCGTTCATAGCAACGCTAGGTACATGTATGCCGTTTTGCCATATCGCTAGATTAATGCTTGGTGCAACATTACCTTCTGTGATTGTAATCAGGTGCTCAGCATGAACCCCTGCATTGACTCCCTGCTCAAAGCTAAGCAGGAGTTGTTCATCACCCTCTACCTGAAAGTCATTATTAATATTAATATCAATAAAACCTTTAGTGCCTTGTTCGATTATGATTTTGTTATCAGCAATAGTGTAGTCCGCATTATCGACAGTACCTGTGACTGTTAGTGGTAAGGTCACAGGGTAAGCAGGCGCCTCTCCAGATAACACGACTTCTACTCGAGCAACTCCACCTTCAGCAACAACTTGTGCAGAGGAGAAGTTCACTAACGGATGAACATTAAGTACTTGATTTGTTGTCGCACTATTACCTGCATTGTCAACAGCTCGCCATTTTATCGGGTATAAACCAGAGGTGATATTTTTAGCACCTGTTTCAAAGCCTAAGGCTGTTAAATTACAACAATTAACACCATCTTTTCCATCAGTAACTGAAACTTCGGTCATTTGAATTAACTTACTTAAATCCAATTTAGTAAACGTATGATCGGCATATATATGTACAGCCTGTGGCGGGGTAATAATAGGCGCATAATCATCTAGTAATGGATTATTTCCAGCTAAGGCTTCTTCTACGTTGGTAATACCATCAGAGTCAGTATCGTATAGTCCATCTTCATCATTAAGCGGGTCAAAATTATGCAATAATTCGAATTCATCACTCATGCCGTCGGCATCATCGTCTAAATCGGCATTATTACCAATTAAATCACCGTCAGTATCAAGGTGTTCATTTGCATCTAATGGCAGCTGATCTTGAAAGTCTGATACACCATCATTATCATCATCACTATCAAAAACATTGCCTAAACCATCACCATCGGTATCAAACGCTTCAACTGGGTTGTTAGGAAAGGCATCTTCGATATCTCTGATACCATCATTGTCATCATCACTATCGCTGTTATCACCTAAGCCATCATTATCGGCATCAAACTGTTCACTGCCATCGAGAGGAAATAAATCTGTGCTATCTGGCTCACCATCTCCATCATCGTCGGTATCGGCATTATTGCCCGTGCCATCTCTGTCAGTATCAAACCATTCTAACGGGTCATTATCAAAAGCATCTACTGCATCAGAAAAGCCGTCGTTATCATCATCACTGTCCGCATTATCACCAATGCCATCGCCATCACTGTCGTATTGCTCATTAGCATTTAGCGGATAACTGTCATCGCCATCTAAAACACCATCACCATCATCATCGGTGTCAGCATTGTTACCGATTGAATCACTATTGGTTGGGTGGTTAGCATCAGTATTTAAATATTCAAAGGCATCTAGAGGGAAATCATCTTCGTTATCAGAAATGCCATCATTATCATCATCACTATCAGCATTATTGCCAAGGCCATCCCCATCAGAATCTAACCACTCAGTAGGATCTAATGGAAAAGCATCTGTTGCATCAGGTAGGCCGCCGATATCAACATCCCCGTCATCATCATCATCCGGCGTATCGCCACCTTCGTTAGGAAGACCATCATCATCGGTATCGGTTGTTGCTAACATTATAAATGGGAAAGCATCATTTCCGCTATAAACAGGATCTGAAAGGTCACTATAATTACCAGAAGAGAAATTCCCATTCGTCACCCCGTCACCATCAATATCTGGATCGATTCTATCGCCTATGCCATCACCATCAAGATCTCTTTGTACTGCAAAAGTTAATGGAAACATATCGCTTGAATCAGGTTCGCCATCACCGTCATCATCAGTATCAGTCGAATTACCTACACCATCACCATCGGTATCAATGTACTCTGAAGTCTCAAATGGAAAAGCATCATTACCACTAAAGACTGTGTCTGATGGGTCATTGTAATTACCTGAGGTGAATGGGCCGTTGGTTACACCATCACCATCAATATCATTATCACTTTTATCTCCTAAACCATCGCCGTCAGTATCTTTTTGCTCGCTAGCAAGAAAAGGAAAAGCATCATTGGTATTTAATGTACCATCGCCATCAATATCAGGATCGCTATTATCGCCAAAACCATCCGTATCTAAATCAAGATGTTCCGTGCTATCTAACGGAAAAATATCAATACTGTCCTGAACACCATCACCATCGTCATCATCATCAGCATTGTTACCTATGCCATCATTATCTGTATCTAGCGTTTCTAATGGATCAAGCGGCATATTGTCAACGGTATCTAATGCACCATCACCGTCATCGTCGGTATCAGTATTATTACCAACTCCATCACCATCAGTGTCATACCATTCAGTATTATCGTAAGGAAAAATATCAAGGGTATTCTCAATGCCATCATTATCGATATCAGGGTCTTGCGCATTGCCCATGCCATCACCATCAAGATCAGCATTAACATTAAAGTCTAAGGGGAAAGCATCACTGCCATCATTGACACCATCACCATCATCATCAATATCAGCATTATTACCAATACCATCGAGGTCAGTATCTATTGTCTCTAGTGGGTCTAAAGGAAACTGATCATAAACATCAAGAACACCGTCGCCATCATCATCAGCATCAGCATTGTTACCTATGCCATCAAGATCAGAGTCCAAACTTTCTTGCAAGTTAAGTGGAAATACATCAAGAAGATCAGGAACACCATCGTTATCGTCATCGGTATCGGTATTGTTACCTAAGCCATCATTATCAGTATCTAGCCATTCGCTGGGATCATTTGGTAGGGGATCATAAATATCAATGGCCAAATCACCATCATCATTATTATCAACACTATTGATTAAACCATCGCCATCAATATCATTGTCACTATTATTACCAATGCCATCGCGGTCGGTGTCAATCCATTCAAGGGCGTTATTGGGGAAAAAATCAATGGCATCATCGTAGCCATCACCGTCAGTATCTACGGCAAAAGCACTAGTAGTATAGACAAGGGTAAGAATGCTTAACATTTTAAAGCGACGTATTTTATACTTCAACACACGTTTCTCCACGGAGAGTATTATCTGGATTTAATACCAGATATTTATGTCTTATAGCTTTACCGAAGCTATAAGACATAAAGGAATAGAATAGGTTTAACTGCAACAATCCGTTTACAGATCTTCTTTATAACGGCCAATGTAAATCTAACTTGAATAATGAAAGTGTTACGTTAGTAACCAACTTGGCGACCAAAGCGATAGTTAAAGCCGATAAATACCGTGCTGATGCTGCCAAAATCAGAATAGCTAGGGTAATGTTTTACACCTATATGCACAGCAGAGTTTTTGGTGAAGCTTTTTTGCAGGGAAATAGACATAACAGGATTGATATCCCCTTGCTCTGCAAAGTAAACATCATCTAAATTAAGTTCAGGGTCTGGGATTAGTTTATTTTCACTAAGGTTAATGGATGCGCCCAATTGAAATTCAAGCATCAGGCTACTGATAAATTTATTATAAGATTTAGGGTAATATCGATAACCTAACGATAAGTCGACAGTCTGTAAGGTGAAGTCAAAACCTGCTTTGTCCCACACTTCACTTGTTTCATCCAAGTCGCTAATTGCCACTTTTTCAAAACGATTATAACTAACCTGCCAATTAAACGCCTTTTGATTAAAGAATTCATCACCAATGGAAAGGCTATAACCATAACTTTTATCTTGATCAACTTTATGAAGTTGCACTGAGCTTTCTAAAGCGTGGCTATTGCTTGCCAACATAACAATAAAAACGCATAACACTTTAGCGATATTCGGAAGTTTGTTCGAGGTCACTATTTTACACTCCTGCCAACATTTTGTCGGTATTTAGTCGGTATTAGTGGGACTACTAATAAATTGAGTTAAGCAATTATCACACCAAAATAAATTGATGGCTATTTTGTGGATATGCAATCGACTACTTATGCAGTGTTTGCTGAGAAAGGGATAGATTCAGAGAAGTAAATTGCAGTCGGTATAGAGAATGGCGATAAATTGACGCGTAATTTATCGTTTTTTGCTATGTGAATTTTTATCTTATACGAAGTTAATATGTCTAGTGCCACTCTACTTGATGATACCGATGCAGGATTTTCAAGTAGAGTGAGTTCACACGAATTTAACGTCCTAGTGCTAATCCTTCTCGGCGTGGATCGGCGCCGCCAACAAGCTTGCCTTTAGACACTTCTATTGCATGTACGCCACTGTTTAACGCTCTAATCTTCACGGTATGCCCTCTTGCTTCAAGCGCAGGTTTTAGTTTAACAACATCAGTATCTAACTCTAACGTAGTGACGTAATTTCGGTTGGTGACTTTAGGCAAATTAATAGCCTGTTGCACGTTCAGTTGCCAATCAAGTACGCCAATAATAGTTTGCGCAACATAATTAATAATACGGCTACCGCCGGGTGCACCGAGAATTAAACGCAATGAATTATCTTCATTAAAAACCATCATGGGCGCCATAGAGCTACGTGGTCTTTTCAAAGGCTCTACTCGATTGGCTACCCACTTGCCATCACGCTTTGGTGCCAATGAAAAATCAGTTAATTGATTATTTAAAATAAACCCTTGCACCATTAAGGCTGAGCCAAAACCATTTTCAATGCTACTGGTCATAGAGATGGCATTGCCTTGTTTATCCACTACCACCAAATGAGTGGTAGAAGGTCTTTCAATGGCATTATCATTTGCTAGTACTAAACTATTGTGCGGGCTGCCTGCAGCCGCTTGCCCCATATCTCTTTTTTCATTGATTAAAGCAGCACGTTTAGCTAGGTAATCCTCTGCTAACAAACCTTTAACGGGTACGCTGACAAAATCACTATCGGCAATGTATTTATTTCTATCCGCAAAAGCCAACCGAGAACTCTGTGTTAATAGGTGTATCGCATGTAAAGAATTAGGCGGGTACTGGGCAAGTTCAAAAGATTGCAGTTGCGCTAAAATTTGAATAACACTGATACCACCCGAGCTTGGTGGTGCCATGCCACATATCTTATATTGATGGTAAGGACCACAGACAGAAGCGCGTTCTATCGCATGATAGCTCTTCATATCATCAAGACTTAGTAGCCCAGGTGAAATGGCTGACTTTTGCACTTTTTCAACTATTTTTTTTGCTATCCAACCTTGATAGAAAACCTCCACCCCATCTTCAGCAATACTATGCAATGCTTTTGCAAGTTTAGGATTTTTTAAGGTATCACCTGCTTTTATTGTAATACCATTGGGTGAAAAATAGTTTTTAATTTCAGGTAGAAGATGAATGCCTGGATTGAAATTCATCCCCAGTAATTTTTCTAAACGTTGCGATACAATAAAGCCGGTTTCAGCCAACTCAATCGCAGGCTGAAACAACACTTTCCAGGGCAAAACACCAAATTGTTCATGCGCTTTATTAAGCGCCGCCAGTAATCCTGGAACACCAACAGATTTACCACCCACAACCGCATCAGACCACTTTAGTGGTTTGCCATTTTTATCTAAAAACAATTCACTGGTCGCATTTTGTGGTGCAGTTTCTCTGCCATCAAAAGTCGTCAGTTTTTGCTTTTCATTATGCCAATGCAGCATAAAGGTACCACCACCAAGACCAGACGATTGTGGCTCTACTAAGCTCAGTACCAGTTGAGCGGCAATGGCTGCATCAACAGCACTTCCACCTTTATCAAGCATTGCTAGTCCGGCTTTACTTGCATAAGGATTGGCAGCTACCACCATATATTGATCAGAAAAAACGGCTTTCTTTTGATTAAAACCCGTTGCCGCTTCAGGCTCACGGATTTCACGTTTAGCCAGCGCTGTTTCACTTATAAAAAGGTGAGTAACAATAAATGCCAGTGTTGAAAGTCGTAATAAAATTGAATGATGAATCATCAAGTTTCCTTAAGGGATTTGTTCACAGGTCTAAAAGATAATTGGAACTGGTTAAATTGTTGAAATTTTTCCAGCAGAGGCTGGTATTTACCCGCATGTTCAGGCGTGATCGGCTGAGCATCAGCTCCCTGCTCTGTTTTGTTATATATCTGTTCTGTACTTTGCTCCAAAAGGGCTAAAGCATAACAGCTTGCTTCTAAACTAGATAAAGCATTTTTTTTCGCTACTTTTCGAATCAGGTATTGTCCCGCATTTGCTAAATGATCAGGTAAACATACTTGTGGTAATTGCTGTAACTTTATTGACAACATAAACATGCGATAGGCTTTTTTCCATGTACCATCAAGGATAACTAAACAAAGCGGTTTGGCATCAAGTTTAGTTTTATCAAGACTAGTCAATTGCGTGACAACATGTTGATCAAGCGTTTGTGCTTTCTCACCGGGATAAAGTAAAATGAGCTGATACTGCTGCATCAGTTGCAAGAAATGTGCTTCTTTATCAAAATCCTCACCGACAATAACTTGGCAAGATTGCAATGATTTGGCCAATAAAGCAACAGTGCCTTTGGTCTGAGATACTTCACTAGGGTGTTGTAGTACAACAAGGTGAATATCATTTGCTATATCTGCGATAAAAGAACAAATACACGCTTTTTCGGGCCGCTGACAACAGAGGCAAAGTGTTCGTGACATAGAATAGTAAAATAAAACGCAATTAATAAAGCAGTCATTGTATACTTTATTAGTGACTTATAAATACTTTATCAGCAAATTTTAAGTCACTCATTGAAAACTTTTAACCACTAACTCTCCATGAGAATTATGTAAACACATGACTTTATCTTTGAAGAATCTTCCTGTAAAAAAACAACACAGCATGATAGTGATGATCATCGCCTTTTTCGCTACTCTTGCCTATTTGTTCAATGATGCGGCCAGTGATATTTTCGTTTATCAAAACCAATTAATTAGCCATGGCGAGTTATGGCGAACCTTCACAGGACATTTTTTTCACACCAATGGCATTCATTTATTATTAAATTTAGCCGCATTAGCTCTTCTATGGGCTTTACACGGCCATTTTTACGATATTAAAAACTACAGTTTACTCTTTATCACATCAGCATTTATTTGCAGTGCTGGACTGTATTTGTTCTCTCCTGAAACTCATCAATACGTTGGACTTTCTGGCGTTTTACACGGCATTTTTGTTTATGGCGCCATCATGGATATTCGACATAAGGATAAAACCGGCTACTTATTATTTGTCGGGGTTTGGCTAAAAATAGCATATGAACAATTTTACGGAGCAAGTGAGCAAGTAACAAGCTTAATTGATGCCAATGTAGCTATCGATGCGCATTTATGGGGAGCTGTAGGTGGATTATTCTTTAGCTGCTGCTATGTATTAATGGCCAAAAATAAAACACTTCCCAATAAAGATGGCCATTAAAAAAGCAAAAAAAAGACCTCTGGTGTGAATCATTGGCCTTATTTTTTTATGTCAGTCAGTACGTTAACTTTGATTAGTTTTTAAAAACCATTCGGATTTTCAGACTGCCAACGCCAGGTATCTAAAATCATCGCAGTTAAATCGAGTTTAGCCTGCCAATCTAATAATTCATTCGCTAACGTTGCATCCGCATAGACTGTCGCTAAATCTCCCGCTCTGCGTGGCACTATTTGATAAGGAATATCTTGTTTACTAATTTCTTTAAAGGTATTCACTATTTCTAAAACCGATGTACCGTTGCCTGTACCTAAGTTAATTGCCTGACAACCTTTCACTGTACCTTTAGCATGCCCTAGACTTTCTAACGCTTTGACATGACCTTGTGCTAAATCAACCACATGAATATAGTCGCGCACACCGGTACCATCTTGGGTATCGTAATCATCGCCAAAGACTTGAAGCTGTGCTAAACGTCCTACAGCGACCTGCGCTACGTAAGGCAATAAATTATTAGGAATGCCGTTAGGGTTTTCACCAATTAGACCCGACTGGTGCGCGCCAATAGGATTAAAGTAACGTAAACAAGCTATTGACCAAGACGCATCACTTTTGGCTAAATCAAAAAGGACATGCTCGACCATCAACTTTGTTTGGCCATAAGGATTGGTCGCCGACGTAGCCATAGTTTCATTCAACGGTGAAACGTTATTGCCATAAACCGTTGCAGATGAACTAAAAACTAAATTCTTTACCTGATGTTTTGCCATGACTTGCAATAAGGTCACAGTACCCGAGACGTTATTTTGATAATACGCCAATGGTATTTCAGTAGACTCACCAACCGCTTTTAATCCGGCAAAGTGAATTACCGCTTCTATTTTATGCTGAGTAAATACCTGGTCTAGGGCGTCAGCGTCACAAACATCCGCTTTAATAAAAGTGACAGTTTTATTGGTAATCTGCTCGATTCGTTCAAGAACTTTGGTTGACGAGTTAGATAAATTATCAACAATAACAATTTCTTGCTCATTGGTAGTTTGTAATAATTCAACAACGGTATGACTACCAATATAACCAGTGCCGCCTGTGATTAATAAACTCATTATGTCCCTACTTTTTTGTTAATTAACTGAACTATTTTATGAATTAGATCGCTAATACCTAGTATAACAGTCCAACTTGATGTCAACTATTTTACCGCTTAGTTTTTGACTTTGATACTAATTTCTATTTCTGAATGTAGATTGCCATAACAAGCTTTTATTTAAGTGCGATAGTAGCGCTCTACGTGCTGTATAAATTCATCTAGTCTGCTTTTGGGCAAAACATTAATACCTGCAGCCGCAGCTCTCCCGCCGCCTGTTGGAAAATGAGCACAGATATCACCAGCGCCCTGCTTGTTATTAAGCGGAGCACGTAAACTAACAGTATAATTTTGTTCGTTTTGAAGGTCATTTGCCTTCTCTGGAGCCATTTTTGAGGAATTAAGCGTAATAACTATATGGGCTTTATCCGGTGATTGGTTGGCTAAGTCATTACCAAACACCCCGCTGACTCTGCGAGACCAAGCGGCATCTTCAAGTACTATCGTTTTAACTATCTCATTATCACTCAAAACATCAGCAGCGCTTGCTTTCGCCATATCAGTTAAATACGCGGTTTTTAGTTGACTAAAAATAGAATTTTCTTCATTGATTAATACAAAAGGGTCAGGATATTTAAGTAATGACTGGTATAACCTTGCAGGATGAAAGTGTAAATCACTTAATTCCTGCCCATAACCATTATAATTAATATAAGTACCTAACTCTTTCAGCTGATTTTCCTGAGCTTTAGATAAACCAATTTTCTGCGCTAAATCGCTAGCGCTAGCCTGCATATTATCGCCAAAAGCGGCAGCAATTGCCCATGGATTATATTGGCCTTTTAACAGCTCATTAACTAACAAACTAGTACAGGTATTTGCATCGGTATTAAGTAATGTTTTGAGTTTATCTGATGTTGGAATATCACCGGTTCTATGGTGATCAACATAAAAGACATCAACTTGGTTATTGAGTAGCGCTTGGAGCGCTTGATTATTTTTTTCCAAAGAGATGTCTAACACAGTTACCGCTGTCGCTTTACTAACATCAACTTGTTTAAGCAGACTAATATCTCGCTTAACGCCAGTAATTAATGTTGAATCTTTAGGCGCGGCTAAGCGTAACTGGAGTAAGGCAATAATGCCGTCAGCATCGCCATTAAACACATCATAATTCATGGTAAAAATATCCCTGACTTTTTCAGTTTATAGTTTTAAATTCAAAGGTATATGACGATCAATGATTAACCGAACGTTGCTTCACTAATAAAGCCTTGTGCCATTAGATAACCAACAATTTGCTCTGCACATTGCTCAACAGATTGCTCTGCCGTTTTGACATGAATTTGTGGTGAAGTAGGCACATCATAGCTTGAATCAATGCCGGTAAAGTCTTTTATCTCACCCGCTCTTGCTTTTTTGTACAAGCCTTTAGGGTCGCGTTGTTCACAGACACTGATGGGGGTATCAATAAAAACTTCGATAAACTCTCCGGCTTCAAGCTTTGCTTTGGCTAACGCTCTATCACTGGCAAAAGGAGAAATAAACGCTGTAGAGACAATAAGGCCGGCATCAAGAAATAATTTAGCCACTTCTGAAATGCGACGAATATTTTCAACGCGTGCTTCATCACTAAAACCTAAATCGCCATTAAGGCCGTGACGTACATTATCACCATCAAGTAAATAACTATGGCAACCTAATTTAAATAACAAGGCATCCACAGCATTAGCCACGGTAGATTTACCCGAGCCACTCAAACCGGTATACCAAAGTAACGCAGGTTTTTGCTGCTTGAGATCTGCGCGTTGTGACTTGCTGATTTGTTGATTATGCCA
>ERZ1027208.225-NODE-225-length-25967-cov-15.931576_pt1 | contig 25967 bp, 26 predicted proteins | sample MGYA00520867_ERZ1027208 | MGnify/ENA primary metagenome ERZ1027208 (study PRJEB33311, sample SAMEA4378413) | marine metagenome | biome: Marine biome; feature: Fjord; material: Water | collected 2014-07-20T08:00:00Z/2014-07-... | depth 75 m ...
TAGTTGATGAATCAATAGTTGATGAATCAATAGTTGATGAATCAATAGTTGATGAATCAATAGTTGATGAGTCAGACAAAAAAATTGAACAAAAAAATACAGGCACTCCAGATGATGAAAACGAACTAGGGGGTGACCATGAGTAATCAAGATGTATTGCGTTGGATAAACAAAGAAGGGCACTTTTCATGTGCCCCCATAGTAAGTGGGAAACTAACCAGAATGGTTGGTTTAACAATGGAAGCTGTGGGCTGCAAAGTAAAAGTCGGTGACCGATGTCGTGTAGAGCAAGGGGATGACAGTATCGAAGCTGAAGTAGTGGGTTTCGATCGCGAACGCTTCTTCTTAATGCCCATTGAACCCACACAAGGTTTATCTCCAGGCGCAAAAGTCACCCCAATCTTAGATGGCGATCAAATTCCTGTGGGTGATTGTCTTTTAGGGCGAGTGCTAAACGGGGCAGGTGAGCCGTTAGATGATTTGGGTGACATCGTCAGTAACGAAACCCTAAACCTAGAAGGCCCAATTATTAACCCTATGCATCGTGCGCCTATCCGCGAAACGATGAACGTTGGCATTCGGGCAATTAATGCATTATTAACTGTGGGCAGGGGTCAACGCTTAGGTTTATTTGCCGGTTCAGGTGTCGGTAAAAGTGTGTTGTTAGGCATGATGACAAAATTTACAGATGCTGACGTGTGTGTGGTTGGATTAGTGGGTGAAAGAGGGCGAGAAGTTCAAGAATTTGTCCAAGATATTTTAGGTGAAGAAGGTTTAAGGCGAGCAGTCGTCGTGGCATCACCAGCTGATGACAGCCCTGTTATGCGTATGAGAGCCGCATCATTAAGCACTGCAATTGCTGAATACTTTCGAGACAAGGGAAAGAACGTTTTATTGTTGATGGACAGCTTAACCCGCTACGGCCAAGCCCAGCGTGAAATCGCTTTGGCGGTAGGTGAGCCTCCGGCCACCAAGGGTTATCCGCCTTCGGTATTTGCAAAAATTCCTAAGCTAGTAGAACGAACCGGTAATGGTCCACCCGGTGGTGGTTCAATCACAGCTTTTTATACGGTGCTAACCGAAGGGGATGATCTACAAGACCCTATAGCGGATTCTGCACGCGCGATTTTGGATGGGCATGTGGTACTAAGCAGAAAATTAGCCGAAGAAGGGCAATACCCCGCCATTGATATTGAAGCATCCATTAGCCGAGCTATGCCTCAGATAGTGACACCTGAAACACTCAAGGCCGCGCAAACGTTCAAATATTTATATTCTTTATATCAAGAGAACAAAGACCTGATCAGTGTGGGTGCGTACAGCGCAGGCAGTAATCCCGAGCTAGATTTAGCCGTAAGATTACAACCCGTAATGAAATCATTTTTAGGGCAAGGCCTAGATGAATCTCACACACTAGAAGAAAGTGCGAAAGGATTAAACCTTATTATTAATGAGGCTATGGGTGCGCAAAGACAAAACCAAAAACAAGGTCAGCCACAATAATAAATAACATTTAATAAAGTGTGGGTAATACCATTAAAAATGGTAAAGGTAAGTTATGTCACGTCAACGGGCCAAACGTATTCAACCACTTATACAAATTGCCAAAAACGCTGTGCAAGAAGCCATGAGCTACATGGGGCAGCTACAGCAGAGAATTGATTCAGAAGAAGAAAAAAAAACCACACTTATTCAGTATCAATCTGAATATCAAAAAAACTTTCAACAAAAAGGCTCTGTAGGCGTTAAAGGCCTTCAAATACAGCAGTTTGAATCATTTATGCTGCAAATTAATGATGCAATGGAAAAACAGTCAAGTCAGTTAGCACAACTGAATATTCAGTTAGACCGCGCAAAAGGCATTTATCGAGATTTGAATCAACGATTAAAAAGTTATGAAAAACTCCAAGACAGATTAAAAGATCAAGCATTAAAAATTGAAAACACACAAATGCAAAAAATGTTAGATGAGCTTGGATCGCAACTTCACCGACTCAAAAATAATGAAATATAAATTTTTAGTAAAATTTTCAATCTAATGCTTAATTACGTCTAAACTGAATTTAATCTCTATACCGTAAAATGATTAAAAGGTGTCAAATGGCGACAATTCTTGTAGTAGATGACTCAGCCTCAATGAAAAAAATGGTGTCGTTCACGCTTAAGTCAGCAGGGCACACCATTGTTGAAGCAGATAATGGTGCGGCGGCACTAGTACTGGCTCAAAAACAATCAGCAGATTTAGTGCTAACCGATGTGAATATGCCGCAAATGAACGGCATTGAGTTATGCAAAAAATTACGGGAATTACCCAGTTATAAATTCACCCCTGTGCTTATGCTAACCACTGAATCAGGTGCCGATCAAAAAATGGCGGGTAAAGGCGCTGGCGCAACTGGTTGGATCGTAAAACCATTTAACCCAGATCAACTGTTAAAAACAGTTAATAAAGTTCTTGGCCGATAATCGCTAAAGCCATTGTATTTCCTATACTTTAAATTAAAAAATCATGTTTTATTACGCCTAAATCATGGTTTTATTATGAAGTTCTGTTTGTAAAATCCTCTCCTTCATAACCCAATTACATTAAAAAATATAATTATCAAATTGACTAGCAAGCTGTTTATAAGCGTCTAATCTTAGAATTAAATACGCTATTAGGCTCAAATCAAATGGACACGGAACAACTGGACCTGGGTGCAAAGTGCACCATTATCCGAGCAGAGGAGCTGCACGCCCAAATGGAAACATTACTTCAAACAGGCCACGACGTAGAAATAGACGCGTCAAAAGTCGAGCAAATCGACACCTCTGCATTACAACTTCTTTTAAGTTTTCATCAAGCCCTTACAAATGATGGTCGCCATATTTTATGGAAAGAGCCATCTGAGCAGTTATTGCATACTGCAAAATTGTTAGGGGTCGACCATCACCTTGCTATCAATAGTCATTAGTTCAGGGAGACTCAGAAATGGCAAAAATACTTGCAGTCGATGATTCGGCTTCTATGAGACAAATGGTGAGCTTCACCTTAAAAGGTGCTGGCCACGATGTAATCGAAGCCAGTGACGGTGTTGAGGCACTGAAGCTTGCTCAAGGACAATCCGTCGACTTAGTACTAAGCGACGTAAATATGCCAAATATGGATGGCCTTACCTTGTGTAAGAACCTTCGGCAATTGGCTACCTACAAATTCACCCCCATTCTGATGCTAACAACAGAATCGGCCGGTGATAAAAAAATGGAAGGTAAAAGTGCTGGGGCAACGGGCTGGATAGTTAAGCCGTTTAACCCAGACCAACTGCTAACGACCATTAAAAAAGTTTTAGGTTAAAAATATGAGTATTGATCTCAGCCAGTTTCATCAAGTTTTTTATGAAGAGAGCTACGAAGGCCTTGATGCCATGGAGCAAGGCTTGCTCGAAATGGATATTGAGGCACCTGATGATGAGGTTATCAATACTATATTCCGTGCAGCACATTCTATTAAAGGTGGTTCAGGTACATTTGGTTTTAATCAGGTGGCCGAATTTACACACGTTGTTGAAACACTATTAGATGAAGTACGTAGCGGCGACCGAGCCATGAATCAGTCCATTATGGACTTACTACTGGTCAGCGTTGATTGCATGCGCTCACTGCTTCAGGAATTACAAGCTGGTGATGATCCTGACTTAACTCAAGCTAAAGATTTAAAAGCACAATTTGAAGCCATTCTGAAAGGTGATGCCGCACCCGCTGAGCAAGCAGCAGGTGGCGATGGTGGTGACATCACTGATGGTGATGCTGCAGATGCAAGTGATGGTGCAGGCGGGCAAGGTTACCATATACATTTTGTGCCTGAAGAAACCCTGCTTCAAACCGGTAATGAACCTACTCGGATGTTCCGACAGTTAGCCGAGGTAAGCGAAAACAACATTGAAGTGATGGCCAGTTTTGATCGCATGCCTTCATTAACGGCAATGAACCCTGAGCATTGTTATTTAGCATGGGACATCAAAATCACTAAAGCGATTGATCGCAGTGAAATTGACGAAGTATTTGAATGGGTGATCGATGATGCAGAAGTGATCATCACTGAATTAGGATCTGAAGAAACAGTTTCTGCAGCCACAGATCCAGTAAATACTGAAAACACCGAACCTCAATCCGAAGTTGCAGATCCCATCGTTCAAAAAACAGATGAAACGGCTTCTGAAGATAAAACGGCGGTACAAGCACCAGTTAAAGAGAAAGCAAAAGCTAAAGCCGCTTCTCCTGAAAGTTCTTCTATTCGAGTCAGCATTGATAAAGTGGATAGCTTAATCAATATGGTTGGCGAACTTGTTATTACCCAGTCTATGTTAGGTCAACTAGGCCAAAACTTTGATATTAGTCGTGTGCAGCGACTGCAAGAAGGTTTAGCGCAACTGGAACATAATACTCGAGAGTTACAAGAAAGTGTGATGAAAATTCGCATGATGCCGATTAGCTTTGTATTCAGTCGCTTTCCAAGACTTGTGCGAGACGTTAGCCGCACACTGGAGAAAAAAATCGATCTTGTTTTATCTGGTGAAAACACAGAGTTGGATAAAACGGTTATGGAAAAAATTGGTGATCCAATGGTTCACCTTATTCGAAATTCAATCGATCACGGCATTGAAATGCCGGATGTCAGAGCCGCAGCGGGTAAATCAGAAACCGGCACGGTAGAGCTTAATGCATTCCATCAAAGCGGTAATATTGTCATCGAAATCAAAGATGATGGCGCGGGTCTCAACAAAGAACGCATCCAGCAAAAAGCGGTTGAAAATGGCCTAATTGACGAAACCACCATATTAACCGATGAACAAATATTCGATTTGATATTCCAACCTGGTTTTTCAACCGCAGATGCCGTCAGTGATTTATCTGGCCGAGGTGTCGGCATGGATGTGGTAAGGCGAAATATTGCCTCGCTGAATGGATCAATAGAAGTGAGTTCTGAAACAGGATTGGGTTCACGATTTGTTATTCGTTTGCCACTGACACTAGCAATACTGGATGGTCAGCTTGTGAAAGTTGGTGATGAAATATTTATTTTCCCACTTGTGAGTATTGTTGAATCCATTCAAATGGATGATAGCTCTATTAACAATGTAGGGGGACACAGTGATGTACTGCAATTAAGGGATGAATACGTCCCCATTGTTCAACTACATGAATTATTTTCAGTTAACGTAGAAGATACGATTGATGACGATAAAATTATTGTGGTTGTGGAAACGGATGGTGAAAAAATTGGTGTTGTAGTTGATGAGTTGTTAGGCCAGCAGCAAGTCGTTATAAAAAGCTTGGAAGAGAACTTCAAAAAAGTCGAAGGCATTTCAGGCGCAACCATATTGGGTGACGGTACGGTTGCACTTATCGTAGATGTAAGCGGACTTTCAAAAATGTCAGGTACATCAATCAAGCAAATTGAAAGTGCTCACAAAGCAGCATAGTGGAAGTGTGATATGAGTGCAGTTGAAGAATTAGACTCGGATGAAAAGGTAGATATTGATCAAGTCACAACTGAACAATATCTAACATTCATTATGGAAGGCGAAGAATATGGCGTTGATATTCTAGCTGTTCAAGAAATCAGGGGGTGGGAATCCGCTACCCCTGTCCCAAATAGCCCTGGATATATAAAGGGTGTTATCAATCTAAGAGGAACCATTGTTCCTATCATGGACTTACGTGGACGTTTTGATTTAACTAAGCCTGAATATGGTCCAGAAACGGTTGTGATTGTACTAAAAATTGAATTCGATAAAGGCTCAAGAATTATGGGCATTATTGTCGATGCCATCAGTGATGTTTATGACGTACCACTTGATGACATTAAGCGAACTGGGTTTGGTGAAAACCAAAATGCACGGTTTATTAAAGGACTGGTTACTGTAAATAAACATATGGTGATTTTATTAAAACTTGAACAGTTTATAACTTTCGATTAATAGGGAAATCAAATGGATATTTTTAATAAAGTCAGTATTCAAAATAAAATGGTCCTGCCCTGGTTGCTGCCTATTATTGGATTAATGTATGGATACGTTACTTTACCAGCAGGGGTTGCCGGTAATCTAATGCTAATCATTATTTTATTATGTGCCACTGGAGTAATTGGAAGCTGGTTATTAGGGCATCGAGTCATCGTAACATTAGACAATGCAACACGCAGTGCTAATGCAACAGCTAACGGCGATTATAGTTTTAAACCTAAAATGGTAGGCAAAGATGAACTTGCAAAACTGATTTATACCATGGGTAATTTAAGTAACTCAGTTCGTCAAATGACAAAAATAGAATCTAAAACGGATTCTAATAGCGAAATGCTTTTAGAAGCGTTATCAGTCTGCAATGCCAATGTGATGGTAGCGGATACGGATTTTAATATTCGCTATATGAACGACAGTGTTCAAGAAATGATGCAAGCCGCAGAGTCTGATCTAAAAGAAGTGCTTCCTACATTTTCTGCCGGAAATCTAATAGGTATGAATATCGACCAGTTTCATAAAAACCCAGCGCACCAGCGTGGAATGGTGGGTGCTTTATCTCAAACATACAATACTCGAATTAATGTGGGCTCAAGAACATTTAACTTGATTGCTAACCCAATATCATCCGCAACGGGGACCCGTCTTGGGACCGTAGTGGAATGGGAAGATTTAACTGAAGAACTAGAGAAGTTAGCAGCAGAAGAAAAAGTATCAGCTGATAATGCACGTACACGTCAAGCGCTAGATGTATGTCAGGCGAATGTCATGATGGCCGATGCGGATTTGAATATCGTGTATTTAAATCAATCAGTAAAAGAAATGTTAGTGGATGCACAAGACGATATTAAGAAAGATCTGCCTAATTTTAGTATGGATACTCTACTGGGATTTAACGTTGATGGATTCCATAAAAATCCGGCACATCAGCGCGGCATGCTAGGAGATTTAAAAAGTACCTATGAAACCAATATTTCAGTTGGTGGGCGAATCTTTGATTTAGTTGCTACTCCAGTTTGGGAGGGTGAAACGCGTTTAGGCACAGTGGTTGAATGGAATGATATAACCAAAAAATTGGCACAAGAAGAAGAAGATAAACGCATCGCGGATGAAAATATTCGAGTACGCCGCGCATTAGACGCCTGTACGGCAAATACAATGGTGGCCGATAATGATCTAAATGTTGTATACGCAAATGATGCAGTACTTGGGATGTTGAACACAGCTGAATCAGATATTCGTAAACAGCTTCCAAATTTTGCGACTAAAGAGGTGATTGGAAGCAATATTGATATATTCCATAAGAACCCTGCACATCAACGTCAAATGCTAGCAGCGCTATCAAATACATATCGCACACAAATCGATGTGGGTGGCCGTAAGTTCTCATTAATTGCTAACCCAATTAGTAATGCTGATGGCGAACGTATTGGTACCGTGGTGGAGTGGAATGACCGCACACAAGAAGTTTCAGTAGAAGAAGAAGTGGATAACATTATTGAAGCTGCAGGTAAGGGAGATTTGACCCAGCGAGCAGAGATCACTGGTAAAACAGGATTTTTCAAAGAACTTGCCATGGGCCTAAACAGCTTAATGAGCATTTCAGAAAATGTGATCAATGATAATGCTCGAGTATTAGCGGCTATGGCACAAGGTAACTTAGATGAAAGGATCGATGCGGAATATGAAGGTGTGTTCGGCCAACTAAAAGACGATGCCAATACCACGGGTATAAAACTAACAGAAGTGATTGGCAGTATCCGAGAAGCGGCTCAAACCGTTCAAACGGGTTCTACTGAGATTGCTCAAGGGAATACGGATTTAAGTCAACGTACTGAAGAGCAAGCCTCTAGCTTAGAAGAAACCGCTTCAAGTATGGAAGAAATGACAAGCTCGGTTAAACAAACCAGTGAAAATGCAGTGCACGCAAATCAACTAGCCAGTGCAGCACAAGATCGCGCTGAAAAAGGTGGTGAAGTGGTTGGACGTGCCGTAAGCGCCATGGAAGAAATTAATACCTCAAGCAAAAAAATTGCAGACATCATTGGTGTAATTGACGAAATTGCATTCCAAACAAACTTATTAGCATTGAATGCTGCGGTAGAGGCCGCTCGTGCAGGCGAGCAAGGTAAGGGATTTGCCGTAGTAGCTGGTGAAGTAAGAAATCTAGCGCAACGCAGTGCAGGTGCAGCCAAAGAGATCAAAGATTTGATTCGCGACAGTGTAGAAAAAGTGGATAACGGAACCGAACTTGTAAACGAGTCGGGGCAAACACTTTCTGAAATAGTAGAAGCGGTAGTCAAAGTAAGCACCATGATTAAAGAGATCAGCTCAGCATCTGAAGAGCAAGCTTCTGGTATTGAACAGGTTAACAAAGCCATTAGTCAAATGGATGAAATGACTCAGCAGAATGCCGCCTTGGTAGAAGAAGCATCAGCAGCCAGTGAAACCATGACAGAGCAAGCGACGAGTATGATGAATCTCATGGGTTTTTTCCAAACGGCTAATAGTGGTGGTGGGGCGGCTCCTGTCAGTATGCCTAACGTTACTCCAGTAAGGTCGGCAGCAGCACCCGCAGAAAATAAAGCAGCAGCAAGTCGACCTGTGATCACAGATAGTGATGATGATTGGCAAGAATTCTAATTTAAACTAAACATCTTAATAAAAATGAATTTTATAATGAAGGAAGTATGATGGAATGGATAAAGCAAAAGCTAAATAGACAGATACTCGTAAGTATTGTATTTGGAATGACAGTGCTTGGTGGCATATTTGTTGTTTCTGGAAACTATATTGTTTCAGAGGCTTTATATTATCGAGATCAAATACATCATGCTTTCACTATGAATCAAGATGCTGCGAAATTACAATCTGGCTTTAAAACACAGGTTCAAGAGTGGAAGAATGTATTGCTTCGCGGTAAGTCAGAAAATGACCGGGTAAAGTATTGGAATAAATTCTTAAAACAAGAAAAAACGAACAAAGGATTAATTAGATCTCTGACAGAATTAGATGATCACAAGGTACTGACTTCAACGTTAACTGAATTTACCAAAAGCTTGTCTTTTCTAGGAAAAGAATATCGTAAAGGCTTTGATGTGTTCGTCACTTCTGGTTATGACAGTACCAAGGCAGATAACTCTGTGAGAGGTATTGACCGAGAACCCGCAGCCCTAATCGCCAAAATTAACGGTATCTTATTAGAAGAAACCATCAAACTTGAGAATGCAGAAACGGATGCAATGATCAAAGCTGAAATTTATATACTTCTAGTTGTTTTTGTCTTTATGATCGCTTTTTGTGTGATTTTCTATCGAGGTTCTCTGTTACTTGTCGTTAACCCAATTGGAGACCTATCATCTCAAGTTACTCGATATGGGCGCGGTGAGGATGTCCATTTCTCAACCAATAGAAATGATGAAGTTGGTAAGTTAATTCACGCTTTGTTAGATATGAAATCAGAAAAGAAAAAATCAGAGGAAGAAATAGCAGTAATTGCTAAAAATAATCAACGTATTAAAGAAGCATTGGATGTATGCCAGGCGAATGTGATGATGGCGGATGCAGATCTTAATATTGTGTATTTGAATAAATCTGTCACCGAAATGATGAATGATGCACAGGATGATATTCGCAAGGACCTACCTAATTTTAATGTGAATAATCTAGTTGGTTTTAACGTTGATGGTTTTCATAAAAACCCAAGTCATCAACGTGGCATGTTGAAAGAACTAAAAGATGTATATAACACCCAAATATTAGTGGGTGGCAGAACCTTTAACCTGGTTGCCACACCTGTCTGGTCTGGCGGTGAACGTTTAGGCACGGTGGTTGAGTGGAATGATATAACGCTAGAGCTGCAACGCACTGAGGCCGAAGCCAAGATTTCAGCAGATAATGCTCGTACACGACAAGCCTTAGATGTTTGCCAAGCCAACGTTATGATGGCGGATGCTGAGTTAAATATTGTTTATTTGAATCAATCAGTAAAAGAAATGCTAGTTGCTGCTCAAGATGACCTTCAAAAAGACCTTCCCAACTTTAGTGTCGATAACTTGATGGGCTTTAATGTTGACGGGTTCCATAAAAACCCTGCTCATCAGCGCGGTATGTTAGCCGATCTAAAAAGCACTTATGAAACCAATATATCAGTGGGCGGACGAGTATTTGATCTTGTCGCCACACCTGTGTGGGACGGTACAACTCGTTTGGGTACAGTGGTCGAATGGAACGATATTACTGCCAGACTGGCGCAAGAAGAAAAAGATAAAACCATCGCCGATGAAAATATTCGGGTAAGACGCGCATTAGATGCCTGTACGGCCAATACCATGGTCGCAGATAACGACCTTAATGTTGTGTATGCAAATGATGCTGTATTAGGCATGTTAAATACCGCTGAATCAGACATTCGTAAACAGCTGCCTAATTTTGCAACAAAAGAAGTGATCGGTAGTAACATTGATATCTTCCATAAAAACCCTGCACATCAACGTCAGATGTTAGCGGCACTAGCCAATACATACCGCACACAAATTGATGTGGGGGGGCGTAAATTTTCTTTAATCGCTAACCCAATCAATAATGCTGAAGGTGAGCGCATTGGCACCGTGGTGGAATGGAATGACCGCACCCAAGAGGTGGCCGTAGAAGAAGAAGTAGACAATATTATTGAAGCAGCAAGCAAAGGCGATTTGTCAAAACGTGCTGAAATAACTGGGAAAACAGGCTTCTTTAAAGAACTTGCCACAGGTTTAAATAGCTTGATGAGTATCTCTGAAAACGTGATCAATGATAATGCTCGCGTATTAGCCGCAATGGCTCAGGGTAATTTAGATGAGCGTATAGAAGCAGACTATGAAGGCGTATTCGGACAGCTAAAAGACGATGCGAATACCACTGGGACTAAGTTAACTGAGGTGATTGGCAGCATACGCGAAGCCGCACAAACGGTGCAAACAGGTTCTACCGAGATTGCTCAAGGAAATACAGATCTTAGTCAACGCACAGAGGAGCAGGCATCCAGCCTAGAAGAAACGGCTTCTAGTATGGAAGAGATGACCAGTTCTGTTAAGCAAACCAGTGAAAATGCTGTGCATGCAAATCAACTGGCCAGTGATGCACAAAATCGTGCTGAAAAAGGTGGCGAAGTAGTCGGTCGTGCGGTTGGTGCCATGGAAGAAATTAATACATCCAGCAAAAAAATTGCAGACATTATTGGTGTAATTGATGAAATTGCGTTCCAGACAAATTTACTGGCACTGAATGCCGCGGTTGAAGCCGCCCGTGCAGGAGAGCAAGGTAAAGGGTTCGCCGTCGTAGCCGGTGAAGTCCGCAACCTAGCACAAAGAAGTGCTGGGGCCGCTAAAGAAATCAAAGATTTGATTCGCGACAGTGTCGAGAAAGTAGATAATGGCACCGAGCTTGTAAATGAATCAGGGAAAACACTTTCTGAAATCGTGGAAGCCGTAGTAAAAGTAAGCACCATGATTAAAGAGATCAGTGCCGCTTCAGAAGAGCAAGCTTCGGGTATTGAGCAAGTCAATAAAGCCATTAGTCAAATGGACGAAATGACTCAGCAAAATGCTGCGTTAGTGGAAGAGGCTTCAGCAGCCAGTGAAACCATGACAGAGCAAGCTACGAGCATGATGAATCTTATGGGATTTTTTCAAACAGCGAATAGTGGGTCTTCACCCCAAACAACTCAAGTCACTGCTCCAGTGAGAGTCGCGCAATCATCGTCTACTAATACAGCTTCAGCAAGCAGACCTGTCATTACGGACAGTGATGACGACTGGCAAGAGTTCTGATTGAAGGTAGGTAAGATGGATTTTACTAGTAAAGAATTCCCCATGACGGACGAAAATTTTTCGTATCTATCTGGTGTCGCCTATGACATCAGTGGAATAGTATTGGGCGATCATAAAAAGGAATTGGTTTACAGCCGTATTGCTAGGCGTATTCGTAAATTGGAATTAGTGGATTTTAACCAGTATTGCGCATATTTGGAAAGCAATAAAGATGTAGAAACAAATGAATTTGTTAATTCTATTACCACTAACTTAACATCATTTTTTCGCGAGTCTCATCATTTTGAATATTTAGCAAAAACAGTGATTCCTGAGTGGAAAAAAAGTAAAATTGGTAAGCCCATTAGAATTTGGTCTTCTGCTTGTTCTACAGGCCCTGAGCCCTATAGCATTGCTATAACCCTTCAAAAGAACATGCCCGTTAAAAACTTTGACGTTAAAATACTTGCCACAGATTTAGATAGTGAAGTACTGGCAAAGGGTCGTGCCGGCGAATATTCACTGAATGACATTGAGCAAATACCAAGAGATTACCTGTCTTGTTTTGTCAGAAATGAAAAGTCAGGTATAGGTATGGTGAAACCTGATTTAAAAGAGATGATTAAGTTTAATCGTTTAAATCTATTAGGACCATGGCCAATGAAATCGCAGTTTGATGTGATCTTTTGCCGAAATGTCGTCATTTATTTTAATAAAGAAACCCAGAAAGAATTGTTTGATCGATTAGCCGATTCACTGGTTAATGGCGGGTATTTGTTTATTGGACACAGCGAAACACTTCATGGCGTAAGCGATCGTTTTGAATCCATTGGGCGCACTATATATAAGAAGGTGAAGTAACATGTCAAAACATGAGCTTCATCAACCTGAAGCTGAAAAAGGATTTGAGCACGTTAACCGGTATTTTGATAAAACCCATCAAGTTTGGTCATCAAAAATTTTACCGGGTGAATTTTATGTGACCGCACATGGTGAAATGATAGGGACTGTCCTAGGGTCATGCATAAGTGCATGTGTTCGTGATGTGAAACTTGGAATTGGTGGTATGAATCATTTTATGTTGCCCGCTCAAACAGAACACAGTACTGAACAGTGGGGAAGCGATGCAAATACCTCTGCAACCCGCTACGGAAACTGGGCCATGGAATACCTGCTGAACACTTTATACAAACTTGGAGCCACCAAGCAGAACTTAGAAGTTAAGTTATTCGGTGGTGGTCAGGTGCTTGCCAGTATGACGGATATAGGGCAACGAAATATCTTGTTTGCTTACGACTTTCTACGCAAAGAAGGGCTAGAAGTAAAAGCGTCGGATGTTGGGGATATATATTCCAGGAAAATATTATTTTTTCCTGATACAGGCGCTGTAAAAGTTAGACGAATTACAACCACTAAAAATGAAACCATTATTAATCGTGAAAAAGGTTATATGGACAATATTCGAAACCGTGATGATAGTTCTGATATTGAACTATTTGATTGAGAAATGGAGTCTTAAATGATTAAAGTATTAATAGTTGATGATTCTGTTCTGATTCAAAAGGTTTTGACAGAAATTTTCTCAAAAGATCCTTCTATTCAAGTAGTGGGGGTTGCAGATGATCCTTTTGATGCCAGAGAAAAAATCAAATCTTTAAATCCAGATGTTCTGACGCTTGATATTGAAATGCCTAAGATGGATGGCATTACTTTTTTGAAGAAAATAATGAGTTTACGTCCTATGCCGGTCGTGATGATCTCTACGCTCACTCAAAAAGGCGCCCCTGCGACATTAGAAGCATTGGAGTTGGGTGCGGTTGAATATGTGGGTAAGCCTAGCGCTGATAAGCCTGAACTACTTGCGCAATATGCAGTAGAGATTATTGAAAAGGTTAAAACAGCATCTGTTGCTAACTTAAATAGGTTAGAGAGTCAGGCAAACAGAGCACCTCTTGTGGTATCTAAGCCGGCTAAAATTGGTCTGGCCAATGTTAATACTTTAATTGTTATCGGAGCGTCCACAGGTGGTACAGAAGCCATTCGTGAACTGCTATTAATGATGCCAGCGGATTCGCCACCAATTTTAATTACTCAACACATACCACCTCTCTTCAGCGCATCATTTGCAAAAAGGTTAAATGGTTTATTACCTCATGATGTCCATGAAGCCGCTGATGGTGACAGAGTGATGGCCGGTAATGTTTATATTGCGCCAGGAGATCGTCAAATGGAGCTTTTGGTTAAAGGCGGCAATTACTATTGTAAAGTTTATGACGGAGAGCGGGTTAACTTACATAAGCCATCCGTAGAAGTGCTGTTTAATTCAATCACCAAGCAGTGTGCAAAGAACACCATAGGTGTGATGCTGACAGGAATGGGGGCTGATGGAGCAAGTGCCATGCGTGAAATGAAAGATGCAGGCACCTATAACATTATACAAGATGAAGCCAGTTCTGTTGTTTGGGGAATGCCTGGAGCAGCAGCTGAACTGGATGCTGGACATAAGATTTTACCATTGGAACATATAGCAGGGCACATAGTGACCCAGTTAAAACGCAGATAATTATGTGATTTTTTACCATCCTGTATAAATTGAACTAAGCTCTATATAGGATGAAACAGCAAGGAAATGCAATAGGGGTTGATATGTCCGTTAGTGCTACTACAAATGGAAATGAATTAGTTGTGAATATTGAAGGGCGATTTGATTTCAGTGCTCACCAAGAATTCCGTGATTCATACGAAAAAGCTGATAGTAATGTAAACAGCTATGTAATAAATATGAAAAGTGCCAGTTACTTAGATAGCTCGGCATTAGGCATGTTATTACTGCTTAGAGATCATGCAGGTGGTGACAGTGCAGATGTTCACATTACTAATTGCAATCAAGATGTTCGGAAAATATTAACCATTTCGAACTTTGAACAGCTTTTCAAAATTGATTAATTTTATTACTGGCTAGCTAGGTGTCAATCATGGATGAAGCCAGCTACAAAATCCTCATTGCAGATGACAATATGTCAGATCGAATGATTCTGACAGCTATTGTTAAAAAAATGGGGCATACAGTAATATCTGCTTCTGATGGACTGGAAGCCGTTAATCAATACAACGAACAAAATCCTGATATCATTTTACTTGATGTCATGATGCCAAATATGAACGGTCAAGAAGCGGCGGTTGAAATTAAATCAATTGCTGGTGAAGAAATGGTCCCGATCATTTTCCTGACGTCTCTTCAAGATGCCAGTGACCTTGCTGCCTGCTTAGAAAGCGGCGGTGATGACTTTCTATCTAAGCCATACAACCCCATTATCTTAACGGCTAAAATCAATGCATTTAGTCGCATGCTTAAAATGCATAAAATTCTGCAGCAACAAAAAGATGTGATCAGTGAAAATGCCGAGCATCTTTTGAATGAGCAGCAAGTGGCACGAGCTGTCTATGATAATGTGGCTCATAGTGGTTGTTTAGACCTACCTAATCTAAAGTTTTTACTTTCTCCATTTTCAGTATTTAACGGTGATGTGCTTTTAGCGGCCAGAAAGCCTTCAGGCAGCGTCCATATATTATTGGGTGATTTTACAGGCCATGGTTTACCAGCGGCTATTGGTGCTATGCCATTAGCTGAAATTTTCTATGGGATGACAGCAAAAGGTTTCTTAATGGAGGAAATCCTCCGTGAGATCAATAGTAAGCTTAAGAACATCTTACCAGTGGGTTATTTCTGCTGTGCCTGTATGGCTAACTTAAGCTTTAGAAAAAAAGAGATGGAAGTGTGGATGGGTGGCTTACCTGATTATTATATGTTCAGGAAAGACTCTAATGAAGTTGAGCATATTCAATCTACTCATTTACCCTTAGGCGTATTGTCGTCACAAGCGTTTGATGCGACTACTCAGCGTCTACCCTTCAATACGGGTGATAAATTATTCATGTGGTCTGATGGCATAATTGAATCACGTAACGATACAGGTGATTTATTTGGTGAGGAAAGGCTAAAACAGATTTTTGCTGATAACCAAGATCGCTCGCTTTTATTTGATGAAATAGAACACACAGTCAACATCTTTACCGGTGAAAGTGGTAAAGATGACGATACAACCATGCTTGAAATTACCATGGTCGAAGAGTCTGAAATAGGCGAAGCGGCTATCGACTTATCAAGTGGTGCTATTCATGGCCCCACAGATTGGAAAATGGCCTATACACTGCGAGGTGATACGTTAAAAACGTTCAATCCGCTGCCTGTCATGTTAAATATTTTAAATGACGTGCCTTCACTTAGGCGTTTAAGTGGCCAGCTCTATACATTAATGGCTGAATTATTCTCAAACGCATTTGAACATGGGGTGTTAGGGTTAAGTTCTGACCTTAAGTCGTCCACTGAAGGATTCACAAAATACTATCAGCAACGTGCTGAGAACATGGAAAATATTGGTGATGGCTATGTGTGTTTTATTTTTGACCACAAACCCACAGATGCTGGTGGTGAATTAATCATTAAAGTGATTGATTCTGGTGATGGTTTTGACTATAAACTCAAGAAAGATTCCGATTTTAAAGTAGAAGGTTACAGCGGTAGAGGCATACCATTGATCAGAACTATTTGTGAAACACTCAAATACTCTGGAAATGGTAATACAGTTGAAGTAACCTTGCATTGGGATGCAGAAGAAACGGAGTAAAGCGTGGCCAGACTGAATATGGCTCAAGTTCAAGAGCTAAAGGAAATCATGGAAGATGCGTTTGAAGATTTAATCTCAACGTATATCCAAGATAGCCAAGACAAATTAAAACAACTTTCAAAAGCCAATTTTGATCAAAATGCAGACATGATAGGCAGTTTAGGCCACAGTCTAAAAGGGTCGAGCTTAAATATTTGTGCTGAAGACTTGTCGACTATTTTTAAGCAAATTGAAGACTCTGGTCGTTCTCACGATTTATCCACTGTGACCCAGTTGCTCATTCAAGCAAATGCGGAATTCGAGGCCGTTAAAACTGCTTTAAACGCGTTATAAAACACTCTACTTAGTAATCCCAATTTGTGTTGGCCTACCCATTGCAATTACTTGTTTAATGAAACTTAAACAACCTTTGCAAATTACTAGATGGGTTTGATATGTCAGCACTTCCACTCTTTACAGTACTACCACCTGCGCAGCCTAGTGCAGCATTAGAAAAGTCTGTTTCGCCTTCACCACCCCCGTCAGCACTGGCCTCAGAAGCGACAGGGGACGAAGTCTTATCTCCAGCTTTAATGAATGAAGCAAACCCTCAAGGCTCTAATGACTCAGATGGGGCAACGTCTTTTTGGGATACACTTCAGCAGCAAGCGGCATCCACTGACCCGGCACTGGGGCAAAACATTTCCGCTTTAAACAGCTCTTTGTCAGATACGATAAGTGATCACGAGATTGCAGTTGATGAACTAACGGTTGAAAATATTCAAGTTCAAGGTGTCGATCCACTTATTGATCAATCAACTAAAGAACCGCTTATGGTTACCCCTTGGAGTTCGGCAGTCATACAATCACCAGGCTCACAGCAAGATTTTGCGAATCCAGCAATGGATCAAATCTTGTCTCAACGATCAGCCCAACCTCAAGTACAGTCTCAAGCAGGGGTTTTAAGTCCCATTGAGCTGCAATCCAAATCCATCTTAGATGCTCCTTTGTCTCAAGGTATGATGGCACCAGTTATGACAGAGGAAGTGGCCAAGGCTTCACAGCCCATGACTGGGCAGCTTGCTCAGATGGCGGGAGCCGGCACAAAACCAATACTCGATAAAGAAACTGGCGGACTTTCATCTGGAATGACATTAGATGAAAGCCTAATGATGAAAGAGCCCATCAATATCCATGAAAAACCCATCACCTTGGCAATGCCAGACACCATAACGGCGCCTGCTATGACGCAGACCACAAGCACGACACAAGACTTCGCATTAATGGAAACGGCAGATGGCCTTGATGCCCTTCAGACAACGACGGGTCAAAATACAAAAGACTTGGCGCAAGGCTCTAAAGTTTTAACATCATCCACCGAAATGGCCGATAAAGTTTTGGCTGGTCAGGCAAAAATAGATGTACCACCTAGTAGTCCTAAGTTTACAGAGCAGATAGCTCAGAGGATTGGCATTATGTCGACTGAGCAGCTACAAACGGCCCGTATTCAGCTGGACCCACCAGAACTGGGTTCGTTAGAAATTAAAATTCGGGTTCAGCAAGATCAGGTAAGCGTGGCATTTTCTAGTGGGCATCAAGTGGTTCGGGATGCACTTGAAGCGCAGTCACCTAGGTTACGGGAAATGCTAGAGCAACAAGGTGTTGAATTAACGGATGTGAATGTCTCTGATCAGCAACAGCAATCAGCAGGAGAGGGTAACTCTGAAGGTGTGCCTGATGAAGGTGGAGAAGATTGGGTTGACGATGAAATGAATGAAGAGGTGTTAATAACTGAAGCACAATCGGATTCACTGGTGGACTATTTTGCTTAGTGTCTGAAAACGAATACCAAAATAAAGTAAATCCGTCACATTAATGGCGGATTTTTTTTGCCTGTTTTTCATAGTTATTACTATAGACCGTAAATAAATGAATCTTGGCTACACTTAGTATTAGGTACTTTATACAGGTACTGCCTGTGTTACGGGAATATGTTGAGCTGACTAGCAGCCTGAAGCAAACACCGTGGCATAACGCTTGCAGAAATCATTTATCTACAAAAAGGTGACATATGGCTAACGAAAAAGAACTGCAGCTCGACGCGGTTGAAGAAGAGCCTAAAAGTAAGAAAAAACTGATCATAATCATTGTTGCTGTTTTAGTGGTCGTGGGAATCGGTGTGGGTGCCGCATTATTTCTAATGGGGGGAGATGACCCAGCAGACGCATCGGAAGACGCAGGCGAAACTGCTGAAGCAAGCGAGGGGGCTGAGCCAGAAGCACCATCCAGTGCACCCGCTATATACGTGAAACTTAAACCAGAATTCATTGTGAACTATCAAGTGGGTCCTCGTCAGAGGTATTTACAAGTTTACATGGAAGCCATGACGCGTGATCCAGCCATTGCTGACGCGCTAGAAATGCATAGCCCAATGATTCGAAGTGCGATTATTGCATTATTAAGCCAGCAAGATTTTGAATACCTTCGTTCAGCTGAAGGACGCGCCGGTGTTCGTGAGCTGGTGACGGAAGAGGTTCGACGATTAGTGACTCAGGAAACAGGGATTGAGACAGGGTTAGAACAAATACTCTTTACCAATTATGTAATGCAATAAAAACGAAAAATAGCTAAGGCAAAACTGAGTGCAAGATTTATTAAGCCAAGACGAAATTGATGCCCTTTTACACGGGGTAGACGATGGAGACATAGACGAAGAGGATCCGGGTGACGGTGAAGGGGTAAAATCCTATGACCTATCAAGCCAGGACCGAATTGTTCGTGGGCGCATGCCCACCCTTGAAATGATTAATGAGCGTTTTGCCCGCTATACCCGCATCAGTATGTTTAACTTTTTACGTCGAAGCGCAGATGTGGCCAGTGGTGGCATCCAAATTATGAAATTTGGTGAATACATACATACGCTTTACGTACCTACCTCTCTTAATATGGTTAAAGCTAGGCCATTGCGAGGAACATCCCTTTTTATTCTTGATGCAAAACTGGTTTTCAAACTGGTTGATAACTTTTTTGGTGGTGATGGCCGCCATGCAAAAATTGAAGGTCGAGAGTTCACCCCAACCGAATTAAGAGTTGTACAGCTTATTTTGGCGCAAGTGTTTAAAGATATGAAAGAAGCTTGGCATCCGGTTTTAGATTTAGACTTTGAATATTATGGTTCAGAAGTTAACCCTGCTATGGCCAATATTGTAAGCCCAAGTGAAGTGGTTGTAGTGAGTTCATTTCATATTGAGCTGGATGGGGGCGGGGGAGATCTTCATGTCGCCATGCCGTACTCAATGATAGAACCCATCCGTGAAGTATTGGATGCAGGTGTACAAAGTGATGTGGATGAAATAGATGATCGATGGGTGCATTCTTTGCAAGAAGATATACAAAGCGCCAAAGTTCCGGTACATGGAACCATAGTCGAGCGAGAAATATCTCTACGGGAAGTAGCGGCATTTAAAACGGGAGATGTAATTCCCATCGAAATGCCAGACGATTTTATATTGCAAGCTAATGGTACGCCTATATTTCGAGGGAAATTGGGTTTATCTGATGAAAATTTAGCCATTAAAATAAAAGAACCGATCAAGCGTAAAGTTGGCCCGAATGCTAACAATGGATTACCAGTATGAGTGATGATGATCAAACTCCAGAAGACGAAACCACAAAGCCTGATGCAGACTCCCTTGCTGATGAGGTAGCAGCCGGTGTTGATGAGGCAAGTGCCGAGGGTGAAGGTGGTGATGCAGAAGTCGCTGATGAATGGGCTGCTGCACTAGAGGAGTCCGGAGACGCAGATAGTGATGCCGATACGAATGATGAATGGGCCGCGGCAATGGAAGAGTCAGGTGACGGTCAAGGTGCAGGTGAGCAAGCGGCCGATGAAGTTCAGCCAGCTCCCATGGAAGCGTTTGATGGTATTGAAATAGGCGAAGGCGGCGGAGCAACCCCTGAACTGGATGTGATTTTAGATATTCCAGTTTCCATTTCTATGGAAGTGGGGAACACACAAATTCCCATCCGAAATTTATTACAGTTGAATCAGGGATCGGTAATTGAATTGGATCGTTTAGCTGGCGAGCCGTTAGATGTTTTGGTTAATGGTACATTAATCGCTCATGGCGAAGTTGTAATGGTAAATGATAAGTTCGGTATACGACTCACCGATGTAATCAGCCAAGCTGAAAGAATACAAAAATTAAAATAACGTTATACCCGTTTAATAAAAAATAATAATAAGAGTACTGCCATGTATTGGGTTTCTTTACAGGCTGTTTCTAATGGTTCTAATGAATTAGAAATAAGTAAGCCATCTTCTAATGATGCTGGAGAAAGTGAACATACCAGCGAAGTGAATAGCTCAGTGGAAACTTCACAGAGTACTACTGTCACCTCTAATAACTTGAATACAGAAACATCTATTAATACTCACTCGATTGTACCATCACAAAAAATAGTGCCTCCTAGTATTCCGAGTTCAGCCGATCAATTAATAGAAGTGACTTTGGCATTAGCACTTGTGGTGGGGCTTATTTATGGTGTTGCCTGGTTAGTAAAACGAAATAAAACACTGGCACCATCAGCAGGAATACCCATGCGTACGCTGTCTGTATTGCCTATGGGGATAAAAGAAAAAATAATTTTGGTTGAAGTGGGCGGTAAACAATTATTACTGGGTATGACGCCTCATCAAATTAATACGCTTGCAACATTTGATGAGCCAATTATAGATCCCATTCTTTCAAATGAAAAACCATTTTCTACCCGCCTTAAAGAGATGCTCAATCAGGGTAAGGGAGTTGATAATAAAATAGTGGAGCCTAAAGACTAATGCTTCGTATTTTTATTACTTTTTTCTCGTTGCTATTAGTGAGTTCAGTTGCTTTAGCGGAAGAAAAATTCGGTATTCCGGCTGTGACATTTCAGCCTCAAGCTGATGGTACTGGCCGCTATACAGTCACGATACAAATATTAGCCATTATGACAATGTTAACGGTGCTACCAACACTGTTAATCATGATGACATGCTTTACTCGTATTATTGTGGTGTTTGCTATTTTAAGACAAGCCATCGGATTACAGCAAACGCCTTCTAACCAAATTGTATTGGGGCTTACTTTATTCTTAACCATTTTCATTATGATGCCAGTGTTTGATGTCATCAATGAAAGGGCCATCCAGCCTTATATTAATGAAGAAATATTGCCTCTGGAAGCATTAGAAAGAGCGACTATTCCTATAAAAGAATTTATGTTGGCTCAGGTTCGTGAAACGGACCTGAATCTATTTGTTAGGTTAAGCGGTGAAAAAAATATAGAGTCACCAATCGATACGCCTTTGCATATCGTCATTCCCGCATTTGTGACCAGTGAACTTAAAACAGCATTCCAAATGGGGTTTATGATATTTATTCCGTTTTTAATCATCGACCTTGTGATTGCCAGTGTATTGATGGCCATGGGGATGATGATGCTATCCCCCGTGATCATTTCGTTACCATTTAAAGTCATGCTGTTTGTATTAATAGACGGGTGGGCGTTAGTGGTAGGGACATTGGCGGCAAGTTATGGTTTCTGATTTATACATAGTGACGCAACATATTTTATTGAGAGGCGCTGGTTATGGGTCCTGATAATATTGGTGACTTTTTAAGAGAAGGCTTGTTTGTTGTTATATCCATTGTGGCCGTTATATTGGTCCCAGGTTTGATCATGGGTTTGATTGTGGCGACGTTTCAAGCGGCAACACAAATCAACGAACAAACATTAAGCTTTCTCCCTCGACTTATTATTACTTTATTATGCATCCTATTCTTTGGCCCCTTCATCATTGGGAAGTTGGTGACGTACACCCAAAATCTCTATATGAACATTCCTTTTTTGATTAGCTGACTATGGATCCTGCTCTGGGTTTCATTTTACAAATGGATGGCGCTGAAATATCCAGCTGGGTCAGCCGTTGGTTTTGGCCTTTTACCCGCATAGCGGGTTTTTTTATGGTCATGCCATTATTTGGCACACGCCTTGTGACCAATAGAATTCGATTGATTTTGGCATTAGCAACAACAGCCGTCATTGCTCCTATATTACCGCCAATGCCTGTTATGGAAGGTGTTGGATTGGAAACCATGATCATTGTTGCACAGCAACTGTTGATTGGGATTGCATTAGGCTTTGCTTTAGAAGTATTAATGCAAATATTCATTCTTGCCGGTCAAATGGTGGCCATGCAAACGGGTTTGGGTATGGCACAAATGGTAGACCCCAGTAATGGGGTGAATGTGGCAGTGGTTGCACAGTGGTTTTTAATATTTGTTAATTTATTATTCATATCGCTTAACGGTCATTTAATTGCAATAGAAATATTAGCCGACAGTTTTTTTACGCTTCCTATTGGCAGTGGTGGCTTAAGCGGTGAAACATTAAAGGCTCTGGCTAAGTTAGCTAAGTGGATGTTTGCAGCCGCCATTGTATTGGCCTTACCAGCCGTTGCTTCTATGTTGGTTGTAAATATAGCGTTTGGTGTGATGGCCAGGTTAGCGCCGCAATTGAATATTTTTGCGGTAGGGTTTCCGGTGACAATGATGTTAGGTTTGATCGTTATCTGGATAACATTTTCAGGTTTTGGGGTGCAGTTCCAAGGGTTGTTAGCGGAGCTGTTTTATTTTATGCGGTCATTTAAATGACCTGCGATGGAAAGGTTTAATACCATAGACAGTTATGGCTGAAGGCGATAGTAGTCAGGAAAAAACCGAGGAACCCACGGCCCGAAAGCTTGAGAAAGCAAAAGAAGACGGCCAAATTCCTCGATCAAAAGAACTCAGTACCAGCTTAATTCTAATAGTGGGTGCTGTGTCGTTAATTATTTTTGGAGGCGATTTATTCAGTGGCATAAAAAATATAATCTCTTATAATTTTTCGTTAGAACGCGCGCATTTATTTGATGAAAAGCAAATGATCATTCACCTGACATCCTCTGTTGTTGAAGCAATGGTGAGTGTAGCGCCTATTATGCTCGCTCTAGTTATAGCCGCTATATTTGGCCCTCTTGCATTGGGAGGCTGGATGATGAGCGGTAAGTCCTTAATGCCGAAGTTAAGTCGTATCAGCCCAATTGCTGGCTTTAAGAGAATGTTCGGTTTAAAAAGTTTAGTTGAACTGATAAAAAGTTGGGCAAAGGTACTTATCGTTGTCTTTTGTACCTTGGGGTTGTTTTTCTGGCTTAAAGATACGGTGTTGTTTATTAATCAAGAGCCTACGGAGCAAGCCATTATGCACGCTGTAGATTTAGTGATGACATCGGCCTTGATATTAGCCATCAGTACACTCTTAGTCAGTATCATTGATGTGCCTTTTCAGATTTATGATTTCACTAAGAAAATGCGCATGAGTTTACAAGAAGTCAAAGATGAGCATAAAGACACAGAAGGTAAGCCTGAAGTTAAACAACGCATTCGACGCATTCAATATGAAATGAGTCAGCGCCGTATGATGCAAGATGTACCGGATGCTGACGTGGTGATTACCAACCCAACCCATTATGCGGTTGCGTTAAAATACAGCAGTGACTCTATGGGGGCGCCATTGTTAGTGGCTAAGGGCACAGATGAGGTCGCATTAAAAATTCGAGAAATTGCAAAAGCGCATAAGGTGCCGGTCATTGAGTCGCCTGCTTTAGCGCGTTCGGTTTATACCTATACATCGGTCGGAAAAGAAATACCTGAGGGTCTATATATTGCGATTGCGCAAGTGCTGGCGTATGTGTATCAATTGGATCAATACTTCAAAGGCTTGGGACCAAAACCGAAGCAGCCAGCATTCCCTGTTCCTACTCATTTAAGAGCGTAATCACTTAATCATTACTTTTATCAAAAAAAGTCACTTTTGATGCAATCAAATGAACGCTTGATACGTTTATATCTACATCATGCAACTTGCATGTGAAGATTAATAAAACCCAATCACAAAAGGTTCTCACAATGAGTGCATTAAAAACCGCAGCGGCGATCGCTTCACTAGGCTTAATGGTGTCAGGCCAAGCAATGGCTGTTCCAGATCAACCCAAAAACTGGGAAAAATGCGCAGGCATTGCTAAAGCGGGAAGCAACGATTGTGGTGCCTTAGATGGCAGTCATGGATGTGCAGGGCAGGCGAAAGAAAGTAATTTAGATCAAGAGTGGGTTTATGTGCCAGAAGGGACGTGTGAGAAGATCACAGGTGGCCATGTAGCAAAAATTAAACCTGCTAAAAGCTGATTATGGCTATATCCGGTGTTGGGGTGGGCTTACGCTCATCCCATATAAAATCAGTATTAGAGAGCCAGTGTAACGTGCAGTGGTTCGAATTATTAAGCGACAACTGGTTTGATGCCAGTGGTATCGATGGTGTTTTACTGGATGAGTTTTGTGGTCGATACCCTGTATCACTGCATTCAATTGGTATGAATATTGGTGGTTGTGACCCTATTAATGAGGGTTACATCAAGAAAATTAAAGATCTGGCCAATAGGGTTGGCAGTCAAAATATTTCAGATCATTTATGTTTCAGTCAAGTGGATCATCAACCGATTCATGATCTCGGCCCGATACCGTATAACAATGAAACTTTACAGCATGTAGTGGATCGTATTATTACGATTCAAGAATCCCTGGGTGTTCACATTTCAATTGAAAATATTTCGGCTTACATTCATTGCCTTGATAGCACCATGACGGAAGCCAGTTTTTTAAACTTAGTTGCAAAAAAAACAGGTTGTAAAATCCTATTGGATATCAATAACCTGTATGTTAATGCAAAAAATTTAGGTCGTTCAGCTGAACCCTATATTCATGAAATACACCCTGATTACGTTTCGCAATATCATTTAGCAGGGTTTAATGACCAAGGTGACTATTTGTTGGATGCTCATGATCATAGGATTCATGACGATGTATTAACGTTATATCGTTTAGCTTTACTAAATATTGGCTTAAGACCAACACTCATAGAGTGGGACCATAATGTTCCAAACTTCAATGAAATATTAAATGAGTATGAGCGTGTAAAAAATGTGTATCAATCAGTCGAGAATGGCGAGTTAGTTATGTTTGATAAACAGGTAGCTCTACATGCTTAAAGCTTATCAATATGCCTTCTATAATATGATGGTACATAATAATGCTTCTGAATTAGAAGCCTATACGGGCAGCACGCTAGCTTGGCAAAATAAGGTGTATCAAAATAACTACAAACAAAGTCTTCTTGCAAGCTTAGTAAAGACCTTTAAAAAAATGAGTGAAGTGATCCATAGGGATCAATTACATCAGATATTTATCGCGTTCATTAATGCAAACCCTTCAGAAAATCAAAACTTAGCAGAATATGGATACAGCCTACCTGATTGGATGAGTGCTCATTATCAGCAAAACAATAATTTTAATGTAATGGATTCTGATGATGAAATACCTGATTATTTGGTTGATATAGCTCGATTAGATGTATTGCTCAAACAAAGTTATTACTCTAAGA
>ERZ1027208.226-NODE-226-length-25905-cov-15.852495_pt1 | contig 25905 bp, 26 predicted proteins | sample MGYA00520867_ERZ1027208 | MGnify/ENA primary metagenome ERZ1027208 (study PRJEB33311, sample SAMEA4378413) | marine metagenome | biome: Marine biome; feature: Fjord; material: Water | collected 2014-07-20T08:00:00Z/2014-07-... | depth 75 m ...
ATCCCATACTGTGTATTTGTTTTTTCTTTGTTCCAACGATGCTTATACTCAGCGAGTATAGAAAATTGATTTAAAATGAATGCTGAGTGATTAATTGATATTAGGTTTTGTTCATATTTCGATTTCTGTTGATTATAAATTTTCTTAAAGCTGAAAAAAGTTTTCATATCGAAAATTTCGTATAGGTAAAGACCAACTTCGGGCTCGGTATAGAAATACCCTCCAATTGAAGATATTGCAAGGCCAATGTTCATCATTCCATATATGTTAAAGTCTTTAGTTACAGGGAGAGTGTAGCCGACACCGCCATAAATATTACCGGCAAGTGTAGACTGTAAATCATCATTGGATTGCTGCTCTGCACCAATAGAGAAGTGGCCAGAAGTCCCTCCGGTGAACTGATTCCATGGGATGTAAGATTTAGCGGAATATAATGTCCAGCTGTCTAGTTTTATATCTCCAGTTTCTGGTTGGGCTAAGAGTGAAATTTCCATTAACTTTAATTCATTTTCACTAAAAAATTGACGGTTATCGTCTTCAATTCCATGGGATGCAGGTAGAAGTCTAATGTTCAACAAGTTTTTATCGTTTAAATTTCGATAGCCAATGCTCACTTGGCTATCGTTAGGGGTTTTTAAGGGGGACTTGTATTGTGATAAATCTAACAAAAATTCTTGGCTACCCTGAGGGGCAATTTTTTCAATGGTCGCGTCTATAGATCTCCATCTTTCTAAGTCGTAAGCGCCTTTTTTAAATTGATACTGGTTGTAAGTTTTTCCAAGAACTGATGTTAAATAAGTGTCTTCAGGACTCTCTGGCGTTGTAAAGTGATCTCCATTAGAATTAATAATATTCAGAATGTTATTTTTGGTTTCTACGTTCACAGTGTTAGATAGCATTCTAAGCTGCCATTTATCAGAAGGTATTAATTTACTCGAGGAGATGATTTTTGATTGGTGGCTCGATTTAACTATGTCGATAGGGCTTAGCCAACTACTGTCGATGTTGACTTTATTTGAGTTGCCTACCCTTAGTAGCATTTTTGTAAAAGTTGCGCAGTTATAGCTATTGAAAAAATATTTCAATTTGGTTTTTTTAAGTTCCCATAAGTGGTCATGGAAAACCTCTTTTTTATTTTTGGCAATATCAATTTTGTATTCCCATACATTGCGTTGCTCTACATTTAAATAGTGATTAAGTGCTTCTTGAAAAGGGGATAACTGAAAGTAGCCGTTCTTACCCGTCACTAAGCTTTCCCATATAATAACCGGTACATTGAAAGAATTAAGTTCTGTAAAATACGAAACCCCATGCTCAACATCTAATCCTTTGTCATTCTTACCTGAAATTTTTAGCATGATGTGCCCCATCATACTGCTGGGCTGACTGATGTTTTCTGTTGCGTAAATTAAGGACACATAATCAGCGGGTGCCTTTTTCTTGAATATTAGATAGTCCTTGCATACAGGCTTGCTAATTGTACTAGAGGTTATATTTAGGGTGTCTAGAATAAACTGGCGTCTAGCTGGGAACTGGCAACTGGCTTTAGAGTTTGACTCTAGCAATCTTATTGTTGCAATTAATTCATTTTGAAGAGAGAAGTTGTCCTTGGATAAAACGAAAGAAGGATCTTGGATTTGCGTTAAACCATCAATAGTGTGTAACAATGCTGCCCATGTAGGGTGCTTATATATTTCGCTTTTTATAGCTGCCTGTTCTAATTCTGAAATATCAACGGATACAGAAAAAGAAAAGGGTGATAACAGAAGTAGAAAGGAAGCCATAAGGCTTCCTTTAATTATATTTCGCATAAGCTCAATAATTAGTTAGAGCAAGTTACGATAATACGCTCTTGATAGCCCCACATATTTTCTGTTGAGTAATCAGTCGATGAACCAAACGAACCACCGCTTAACAGGTTAAGCCAAAACATGTTGTCTACGCTTTTTTTAGCAAGTGTTTGTGGAGTACAACCAGCAGCTTTAGTAGTGATAACTTTATCTGCATTTTCACGTGTAAGAGTAATGATTCCTGGAGCTTGGAAATCGTTACCATCAACATTTACTGTAATGGTTTTGCCATTAGATGTAGCAATGTTTACAAGTTGAGTGTCGTCATTCAATATTGAAGCACAACCAGAAGTAAGTGCGATTACGCTTGAAGCAAGAGCGGCGGCAATTATCTTATTCATTTATATATTCCTTTAATTTATCGCTATTATTTATAGCGCGAAGGAGTATACAAAAAATGTTAAAAATTTAAAGTAAATAAGGTACGCTAGCTTTAATTAGTAGGAAAAAATGGATTTCACTTGTCATTTTGCACATTAAAAAAGCCCCATTCATTTCTGAATAGGGCTTCTTCATATACTACTAAATTCGGTGGTACCGGTGGGCGGACTTGAACCACCACGCCTTGCGGCATCGGATTTTGAATATAACGTGTCTTTGGTAGAGATGAGTGCCTATAGTCTCTGTAGCTCGATAATTAAAACCGCATACTTTGAGTATACTTCCAATTAAATATTCTCTGAGCCATTAATGCGGGAATGATTGTATTATTGATACGCGATACTTAGATTGTATATAGCTGATCAAGTACGCAGACTCTTGAATCCTATTAGCTATCCTATATGATTGTCTAAAAAATAACCCGACACATTCAATGTATATATCTATTCAGGCACTATTAGTCCTCCTCCTTCTATCTAGCTTTATTTGGTTATTACTTAGATCTAAAAGTAGTCGTTCAGATGGAATCTTGGTCAAAAATGTACACCCTTACCGCAAAGCTATGATACAGCTGATGCCGACAGTTAGTATGTCTCAGGCTTCTTTGTCTTATAAATTGGATATTCAGCCTAGTCTAGATTTCATAGACAAACATAAGGGAGAGCGGGATATTACATTAAGCCATATAGCGATAGCAGCCATTAATCATGCACTGCAACAAAACTCGGAGATCGACCGGTTTATCTCAGGGGGAAGAATGTATCAAAGAAAGAATAGGAGCATATCCTTTTCGGTTAAAAAAACGAAAATGGATCAGAAGGCAGCACTGGGAACGGTGAAAATAGATCTTCGGGATGATGAAAACTTCTTCGACCTCTGTGATCGTATCAATGATAAAATCACACAAGAAAGATCTATTAAACCTACTTCTTTAGATATGGAGTATAAACTTCTTTCAAAACTACCAACGCCTGTATTGTCGGCTCTAATCAGGTTAGGCTATCTGCTAAATACGCTCAACTTACTACCTTCAGTGCTGGTAAAAAACGATATGATGCACACCAGTGCACTGCTAGCAAATTTTGGCACGCTCGGGATGCCTGCCGCCAATCACCATTTATATGACTGGGGAACGTGTCCAATATTCATAGCGATTGGTGATGTAACGGATGAGATTTATGAATGCGAAGGTCAATATAAAACAAAAAAATCGTTAGACGTTATATTTAATTTTGATGAACGTATTTCCGACGGATTAACCGCTTGGAACGCCATTTTATCCGGTCTTAAAACACTCGAACAACCAGAAAAATACTACTTATAATAAGGAATACTATGAAAAATATTATATTTTCATTGCTAGGAGGGCTACTTTTACTATCAAGTTATGCCAACGCAGCAACATGTGACAGCTTGGGGGTGTGTGGTGCAGATGTAACCGTGACCACGTTTAAAGATGCATCAATTGTTATTGGTTATGCAGGCGAGTTAGTGATTGACCCTGATGGTAATGCTAGCTCACGCGCTGTTTTTGATAATAGCGATGTGACAGTAGGCTTAGTCTCTCAGCCAGAATTATTTGGTAATTTTACCACCAATACATTCACATTTGACCCTAATGGTGAGTTCGATAATTTAATGGCAGGTGAAACCGGTACTGCCACGTTTAGTTATTACGTTGCATCTAATAGTGGCGTAGGCCCTATAGAAGGCACCGTGACCATTAATGTTAAGGGTGAGGAGCTGGCTAATTTAGATGGTGTTAACTGTGAAAACCTAATTTGCGCTAATTCAATCACTGTAGAAACTCATAAAAGCCAAAGTATTATCATTGGAGACGATGACGCAGAGCAGCTTATTTTTAATCACACAGGAAATGATTCCTCTGAGAGCATAAATCTGCGATTCATACCTGACAAAGGAATCACAACGATTAATGATCAAAATCAAATCGTATTTGATCCAAATGGTGAATATTCTGATATTCCTGAAGGAGAGTCTCAGAATGTAAGTGTTGCCTACAATATTTATAGCGAAAATACGTTTCTGTCTTCACCTGTAAATGGTATGGGTGAAGTAATCATTACTATAAGTGGTAGTGGTGAAGTGCCACCTAATAGTGAAGAACCAACTGATAGTGAAGTACTGCCATTTGTAATTCTTCATGACAAAGACATACCAAGCGAGGATGATATTATTCGTCCTTATTCCGCGACAATCGCACTGGCGCTTACGGCGAATAAAAATCATGAAGTGGATGAATTAGTAGCATTGATAGAGTTGGATCTTGAGTTGCAAGCGGTAGATTCATATGTCGTAAAAAATTATATTGAAGGGCAAGCTCTTGAAGATTACGACTTAAACCAAACAGACTATGAAATATCAATAAATGCGTTAGGTACGCACTTAGAGTTTGACATACCAGAGATGGCCATTGGAGACTCAATAGTGGTAATAGCTGAGGTAACAACGTTAGATAGAAGCGCTAATTACCATCGCTATGATATTGAAATTTTACAAAAGAGTACGTTAGAAGAAGTCCAATTCTCGTGGGGGCCTGTAGTCAGTAATCATCCTTATAAGACCAGTTCAATATCATTGTTAGTGGCAATGCTTTTTATGTTCTTGTTTTCTTTGTATGTGATGAGAATAAAGCAATATAAAGCCAAATAAAGTACCGATAATCATGCCTGCAATATGACCGGGTTTGATCGTCATGCCGGAGGTTCCTGTAATGGAGCTTCCGGTCAAATATTCCCAAGGTGTTAACAATTCGAATAACGTGAGCTCATAGCTCCAGAAAAATAAATACCCTATTACACTACCAGCCTTCAGCCATTTATCCTTTCTATCGATGCCTTCATTGTAAATAATCAGACAAGCAAAACATAAGCCTGCCGCCGAAATATTACTGTACCCCATTACGCTTACTGCTATCGGGCTGGTAATTACAATATAAAGGCTGGTTAGAAAAATACTTGAAAGGAGAAAGTAAATGAAAAGCTTTCGCGAGTAAATTTCAATGATAGAACCAGTAATAAAGAGAGTTGTGATATTCCATATTAGGTGATCAATGTTCATGTGAACAAAAGGATAGGTGAATGCTCTCCAAAGCTCGTATTCATACAATACCTGGTCAGTACTAACAGAAAGTAATGATGTGAGATCAGGAAATAGGTGCAAGACGATACACAGTAATACTAGGGCTAAGGTCACTTTAATAGATAAAATATATGTCATATGCCTAGCATCTCATTGGAGGTATCAGATTGTAGCATTACCTTCCTATTTCTAATGAAAATCTATAGTAAATGGTAAGGTAGTTTGATCTTTGTAATATTTCTACACCCAATAAAAAACCCGAATGCGTTAACATTCGGGTTTTTCGAATAAGTGGTACCGGTGGGCGGACTTGAACCGCCACGCCCGAAGGCAACGGATTTTGAATAAAACGTGTTTACATGGCATCCCAGTGTTTATGGGGTCTCTAGCCATGCTCTTTGAGTCGTATACTTTGAGTATACTTTCACGTTAATTCGAGTGCTCTAAATTCAATCACACGTCCAATTTAAATTATTAGCATATTTCAAATGAAATCATGCAGGATGATGTAGTTCATATTGTTTTACAGACACATTTTTTGACCAAGGCTGGTTTACCATAAGCACCTCAAAGATAGGTGTTACAGTGAACAATAAAGGAAAGTCCATTCAAGTTGACGATCATGTCAGACTATATAAACAAGCCAGAAGTTCATTTTGGTGGGTTAACATATTGTACGAAGGTGGGCAGCAGAGGTCGTCGACCAATGTGTTAATCGATTCAGATGTCGACGGCAAAGGCTTGGCTCGTGATCAGGCTGTGAGGTTGTCGACTGAGTTGGCATTTAAAATCGAGCATGGTATCGATATTACGAAGAAGCCAACTTTTCGCGATATATGTGTTGAGGTTGTCAATCGACTGAATGCGAGAAGCATACAGAAGTCCGTATATAAAGATTACAAAAGTGTCATTGAAAACTACTTGAAGCCATATTTTAAGAGGGCTTCAATTTCGAGTATCGATAGGCATGTAATACATAAGTTCTACGCATGGCGTGAATCAAAAACAGGTTCTGAAATATCCTTAACTCAAAAACGGGTTACGAATAAAGCATTCAATATGGTGTTTGACCTAGCATGTGATTTGGGACACATGAAGCAGCATGAAATACCGCAGCTACCGAATGTTGCTATTAAAGCCGTGGAGTCCAAGGATTATTTCACCTATAAGGAGTTGATAGCTGTGCTTGGTGGTTTCGATACGTTTATAGAAGCATCAATGAACCATAAGACTCGTGAAATAAGATCACTTCTAAAATTCTACACTCATTTCCTATCGGGCACTGGAGCAAGACCGGGTGAAGAAGTTGTTAACCTCACATATGGTGATATTAAACTTGAAACGTTAAAGGGTAAGCTTGTTTGGATGGGTAAAATTAGAACGGGTAAGGTATCAAGTAAAAAGGGCGCTAGAACAATAATCTTATCTGATCGTGCCATGGATGCATTGACATGTGTAATAAAGTACAGAGAAGAATTTGCAGGGATGGACTTAAAGGCAGTGTTGGATAAGTATCCGAATAAATCGATTTTCAGTACTGATTATAGAGGTGTACCGCCGGAGTTTGGTAAACCGTTTGGGCTATATATGATCCATTTAGGTTTTGAGAATAAAGCTCATACACTCTATTCACTTCGTCATACCTACATTACCCAAGCCTTATTGTTAGATAAAGTGCCTAGGCGTGCAATAGCAAAACAATGCGGCACGAGTGAAGAAATGATAGAGCAATATTATGATCATGTTGTAGCGTCTGATTATGCTGATGAACTTACGCAGTCAGACAATATGCCAAGCTTGACGAGTAGCCTCGACCCTTGGATGAATGATACTCCTGATTAAACGTAAATAGGACACTATGGATGGAGCGTAAAGCCCGAAACTTTGCCATCAAACACCATGCTGATCAGGTGTATGGCATACACCCATATATAGTTCATTTAGACGCTGTGGCTAACCTTGTGCGGGTGTACGGTGACATTGCTGTTGTCATTGCATATCTACACGATATCGTTGAAGACACGGACGTTACATTGGCTTATATAGAATCTGAGTTTGGACTTTTTGTTTCTGAATGTGTTGGAATCTTAACTGATGAATCCGGTGTTGATCGAATAGAACGTAAAACCAAAACATATCAGAAAATGTCGCGAGTGACGGGTGATCATGAATTGGCATTGGTTGTTAAGGTTGCTGATCGATTAGCCAATGTGACAGCGTGTATCAATGATGGTGATGAAGATAGGTTGAACATGTACCGCTCGGAACAAGAAGTGTTTGAACGGTCTGTTTATCGTGTGGGGTTGTGTGATGTGTTTTCGCAAGAGTTAGATGAGATTATTTCTTTTTAGTTGGTAGCTGGCTAAGCAATGAGTCTCTAAATGATTTAATACGTGTTTTGAAAAGTGGTTCAATTTGTCCGGCTGCACTCAATCGGCCTATAAGCTTTTCTTGAAGTTCTTTTAATACCACATCATTATCAACCTGCTTAATATCTGCAAATAAAGTGTAGATTGCCTTGTGGTGTTCGTTTCTCACGTTGATACTTACACCATTAACGATTACACCAGTGATTAACTTTGGTTCATCATACCGATATAATCTTGTTTTTTTAGGGTGCACCACTAAACCACTATTGGTAATAATTCGTTCAACTTTTTTCTTGATAAGTTTGTTAACTGATGGCCCTGAAAATGTTAAGTCATCCACGAATATGGACATTGTAATATTTTGTCTAATACATAATTGTTGAAGTTGGTTATACATTTTGAAGTTCACCCAAAATGACAATGGCATACTGATTCGGCTGCCAGTGGGGATGTGGTCATTGTAGGTGCATAGTTCAGCAAGAATCCCTGCAACATCTGGTGATGATTTCATGGAATCAAGAAAGAAATGGTAAATGGATTTTTTGGTAATTGATGGATAAAAATTACGTATATCCATTGTAAGTACAGGGTGATTACCTATATGAGCTTTAGCATTGGTTATATTGGACTTTTTCTTAATCCCAGAATGCAAATACTCAGGGGTAGCAATGCGGACTAAAAGGCTTGCGATGCGTGTCTGTATAATGTCTAAACGTAAAGTGGGCGCCTGTATTTCTCGATCTTTCCCATTCTTATTAATATTGAATATGCGGTAGTTTGTATTATCTGAAAACTTTGTAAGTTCATTTAGGGAAATTTGTAGTCGTTCGGCAAGGCGCTTTTTGGTGCCAATATTATATAAGCCAGAATCTTGCAGGGTGTAGGACTTGTTCTTGGATTTAATGCGTGGCTTGAATTTACGCTTTGGTGCTGTCTTCGCTTCGGGCACTAAACCACTCCATGGCTTTTATTATTTTGTTGGAACATTTCAATCGTAACTTATCTGATTTTCGTGCAGCTTCTATGTTTTCAGAAAACATCATCAATGATGAAGATGGCACAGAGAAATAATTTGAATATTTTTCAAGCAAATCCATAGAAACGGATTTACGATTTGACTCGATTTCAGATAAATATGACTTGGAAATTCCAAGGGCAGTGGCAAGCTCAACTTGCTTTAGTTTGTGAAATACACGAATTTGTTTTAATGCTTCATTTAACATGCGTATGTACCAATAATTTTTACACTAGGTGCCACCTAGTCATCTCCAAAACTACCATCAAAAAGGTCTACTAACTTACAAGCAAAGCGCAATAATAACATTGCCCATTTAAATATAAGCCAAATAAACTTTCGACTGCATGGCTTTAGTCGGTTCTGTCTAGGTGTCTGCCGATTGTTGCTTGTGTTTTTCTTCATTTTACTTTCCCGCGTTATAGAATTACAAAAGTGTAATTCTTTTCGCCAAACACGGAATTGAGAGTAATCGGCAGTAAACCCTGTGCTAAGTAACCTTGCGTTTCGCAAGCAAGGTTCCACATCGGCGCGCGGTATTCGGTATCTAGTGATACACGTATAGCGATTGTGCCCATGATGATGGTAGGGTCTTACCCCCGCGAGATATTTTTAATTATCTCAATGCACTTCAGGCGAATATCATCTCATTCAAACAACGCGTTTATGATAACTGATTAGTTTATTGCCTGTCAAATAAGTTCGCTACATGCGAACTTATGGTTTGAGTGAAATACGTTTGAATGCTGAATGCTGAATTGTGTATTGGGTCTACCATCAAACAAACTGAGAACTATCTCCGGCTGGGGTATCACTAACCCTACCCTTGCAATTGCCTCTGAATCACCAAAATCTGAGTATCAGATATATTGATGTCTACATTTGATATTGTGTTATCACCATATATAAGAGTCTAGTGATAATGCAGTTTGTAGTGACGGGTATCAATGTTGTGTTAGACAGGCCTAATTGCATTTAACACTAAGAAGTGTAAGTGAGCTTATTTATATTAGTAACCCTTTAAAATTTATTATGTAGCCCTTGAAATGCCTTACTCATATCCCATTATGGAAGTTAGACTTAAACTAAAAGGACCTTAAAGCATGAAAAGAACAGTTAGAATTAAGATCTCTGATAGCGTTATAGGTTACGGAGGATTTCTTTATGCAGCCAATGACGATGGAGAGGTGTATATAAGCCTTAGGCATATAGAGCAGTTTTCTTTTACTAAGAACAGCTTTCGCTATGTACTTGCAAGTAACGATATTGATGGCTATGCAGAAATATCATTTACTCAAGACGGAATGGGTGAATACCACAGAATTAAGCGTGAAGTTGAAGAGTATATGGGAATATCATCTCCGTCAGTTGAGCCAGATTCTCCAGTAACTGTTCACATAGCAAATTCAGAAATGAATATGGATATGGCGTAAGCTAATTAGTGTAATTCTGAGTTTAGCTCGATCAGGGCTAAATTCATTATTACTGCTTCGGACCGATGGCTTAGCTTGAAGTAACCTATCATTTGCTAGTCTCATTAGACTATACATAAACGATACCAGTTTAAACGATCCATAAAGACCTATTAAATTACTTACTATACTACTCAAATGAGACTATAATAATGAGACCACTCAAATGAGAGTATCAATATATGTTCATCAGGGCTTACCTACGAGCTTCTACCAAGGAGCAGGACGCAGAGCGAGCAAAGGCTGCACTAATTCAATTTGCTGAATTACATGGGCACAAGATCGCAGCGTTCTATATTGAAAATGAATCAGGTACTAAAATTGATAGGCCTGAATTAAAGCGAGTAATACATGACTCGCACAAAAATGACATTATTCTTATAGAGCAAGTTGACCGTCTTAGTCGTCTTAATGAAAGTGACTGGCAGAACTTAAAGCAATCAATTGGTGATGCAGGCTTGAAGATTGTTTCTATGGACTTACCGACTAGCCACAGTGCGTTTGTAAGCTCGGGAAATGATGACTTTACCGATCAAATGTTAAAAGCTATTAACAATATGTTGTTGGACATGCTTGCTGTCATATCACGTAAAGACTATGAAGATCGGCGTAGAAGACAAAGTGAAGGTATTGAGCGAAATCGAGATAAGTTCAAAGGTCGTCCAGCAAATGAAGCAAAACATGCCCAAGTTGTAAGTCTTAAAGAAAAAGGTTGTAGCCTTACTGAGATTCAGGGGTTAACAGGTTATTCACGGGCGACGGTTGCTCGGGTTTTGAAAGCGCATAGAGAGCTAAAAAGCTAAGTATAAAGATCGGAAACCAGCTTCGATGGTTAAGTCCGAACATATTGTGATGATTGGTGTGGGTTCTGCATTTCCTCACTTGGTAGTGGGGTGATTCAGTAGGCTATGTAATCAGGTTCTCATCCAATTAATCGTCTAAGCTTCGATTTTGATTGTTCTGATAGGTCTAGAAAGCAAGTATGTAACAGGTCTACCATGTGCTCTTCTTTACTTTTAAGGTCCATTTTATTGGAGTGTTTTGAATTGGAGATTACATTGAATCGAGTTGCTGAATTTGGTTTTTTGCCATATTTAGCTAAGTACTCAGTAAGTGCATTTAGAAGTTGACCGTGCTTTTTCGAGTTAGTGACTTCATCAAAAAAATTTTGTAGTTGATCTTCAGTTTGTTTTCCTGAGTAATTCTTACCCTTAGTCTTGCAGTATTCATTTAGCTCATCCGCTTTATGGCCCGTCACCTTCGAAGGTGAAAATATTTTTAAATCGCCATGATAATATACGTACCAACTCTTATATCCACTCAGTGTTCGTACAAGATAGTCATGGGACGGATGGTCAGCGTCTTCAATTGCAGTTCTGAATTGTAACATTGACTCTAAGATCTCTTCTTCATTTTGTACTAGGTAATCCATAGGTTATCCATTATTAGTTATCGAGGGTGTTAACTTGATAATACGAATGGTACGCAGGTGTTTCATTTCTGTCAATCTAGTTATTAAGTTCTGAACTCGATAACTGGGTGGCTGTCATTTTCTTTAACTTTGGCTTGCTTGTACAAGCAGCATCAATAAATAGATAGCAGTGCTTCTTGGTTCATAGTAATTTATGTTGGAATATTCTATAGCTATAATCCATTCAAAGTGGTTTTGTGGTGCTTGATACCTGTTTTATAAATGGAGTTTGATATGGGTTTGTTTGATTTGGTATGTGATGTCGTAGTTGGTACTGCTGATGTCGTTGGTGGTGTTGTCAGTGGTACAGTTGATGTTGTCGGAGATGTTGCGGGAGGTGCGGTTGATCTTGTTTGTGATGGAGCGGAATATGTTGCTGAAAATCCAGGCAAAGCTGCATTAGTTGCTGGTGCAACTATTGTTACAGGCGGTATTGGATTGGTTGCTGCCCCAGCAATTGCTACTGCTGTTGGAGGTGCTGGTTTGTTAGGTGCAGCTTCAACAGGAACAGCCATTACGTCACTTTCTGGAGCGGCTTTAACTAACGCTTCATTGGCTGCTATTGGTGGTGGTGCGGTTGCTGCTGGTGGAGGTGGGATGGCAGTGGGTGGCGCGGTGATAGCGGGTACGACTGCAACAGCCGGAGCTGTGGTTTCTGGGTTGGTAGTTGAATCTGATTCCTAGTAAAAAATATCGTTTACGTTACCTTATTACCACGGCTAGTGGTTATAAGGTAATTGTCATGTTGAAGTTGCTTTTTTCTTTTATGAATAATGCCTGATTCGATCAGTGGTAATCATGTCGTCGTGGGTCAGCACCAAACTCAACCTTGTCATAACTAATAACCCCAATTGAGTTGAACGCTTCAATCGCATTGAAGGCTGAGCATTCGAAGTTCTTGGTTATGTATTTCTCAAAGTCACTATCACCGTTATTGAAGTATTCCTGCAAGTCCCAGCCCTTATCGTCAGTAATACGTCTTGTTGACTTGTGGTTCACTTTTATCTTGTTCATACATGTAAAGACCAAATCGTAGAACTCATCATACTCAGGCAGTACAGCGTTATTTTCATTGAAAACTAAGTGGTAATGCAGTGTGCCTGATTTGGTACGTTCTCGGGCAACAAATCCATCAATGAATAAAATTGAATTCTTATAGTTTCGAGTTAAGACTTTTTGGTTCAGGAAATGGATGAACAGGTTAAGTGCTCTATTTGCGTTTATGTCGGTTGTGTCTTTGATATAGCTTATCGTTAAGCAATACTTATTTGGTTGCGAGCTGATTAATTCAACGAATGCTTCTCGGGTTTGTTTTTGGTCGTTATGGTTAAATTTCGACTTGGTATTGGTTTTAGGGTGTTCGAAAATATTAAGCGAGCGTGCTTTTAGGGTTTGAATGTTCATCATATTGTTATTCTTATTGTAAATGATTTGGACATAGCTCCGCCATTAAAGGAGGTGTATTAACTCAAATGGGGTGCTGGTTTTTGGTTAGTGGTCTGAATCGATTCAATGAATCATCCAGCCGATATGTTAAATGGCGCATGGCTGAACTTTCGTAAAGAAAGTTTGTAGTCATGTGGTCACTTTTATTCTTGAAATAGTACTAACCGTCTAAGTGAAGAATATATAAAGGTAATAACACAGGATTTATTTAGTGTTCTACGATTTGTACATGATTATGGACAAATGAAACGTTGAGTCACCCCCAAATGTGTCTGTTAAATCAACGCTTAAGATTGGTGGGTTTGAAGTTGTCAGTGTCGAATACGTGTTTAGTATCCCCAGTAACAAGTACATATCGATTTATGGTGCCCCATAGATCAAGCTTGCCGTTATTGACTGTGTAGTGGTTCTTGATGAGCGCGCTTACTTGTTCGAGTTGTTGCTGTGAAGGTATCGAATTGATATTGAAATCAAGATTCAAGTATAGGCGCTTGCTGTGATGACCAAGGTAATACAAGTTTTCATTTGACCGCTTGAAGTCGGTTTGGATTCGTATGTATGGTCTGATGAATTGTTGGTCATGAGTGTGTTGATTTTGAGTGATGGTTAAGTCGTTTGTGAATTCAGCAATGTTGATGTTTAAAGTTTGGCATAACTTGTTTAGGAACTCATTGTTACTGTACTTGAAGTCGAATGAGTCGCTGTATAAGCCTAGTGATGGGTCGTTCATTAACTGAGTTATACGATTACATGCACTTGGTGTTTTCGGGTTACTGTAGCCCATGTGTCGCGCGATGTCGGATATGTTTGTATGTAATAGTTTTGCGGTGATGGTTTCTTGAAGTGTCATTGGATTCAACCTTTTATCAGGTAGTACGTTTAGCAGTATTTATGGGTCGCACTGCAATTAGTATTAAATCTGCGACGTTGTGTGTGGTGCTATTTAAAGCTGTAACTTCTGTTGTCGGTGCTGGTGATATACAAGCGGTCAAATGAACCGATTGTTTTAAGTAAGACTGAGGCAACTTCACGGGCTTCGTCTTCAGTTTGTAGCAAGCCTGTCATTTGTTGGTTTGGGTTTGATCGGTCATATGTGTCTGCGAGTTCAACATAATATTCGACGTTTTTATTGATTGGTTTTGAGTTCTTTTTTTTGCTCATTAAGTTCCTGTAATCGAAGTAACATGAAGTTGTATTATAGCATGTTTCGGATTAATTATTGGCTGGTATTGGTGGGTGTAAGCATATGTGACTGGGTGTTGTAAACGGCCTGTGTAGGCCGCTCACCTATCAGTTAACTATTGGCAATAAGGTAGTCAATTCGTTCACTAATGTACTTGTCTGTATTTCCAAGGCAATTGGATCTGGCTTCGTTCAATGCAGGTACTTTTTTATTTAAAAATTGAATTTTCTTGGTTGTGTATGCATCAATCACTTTCTCGATGTCGGTGTCGTTAGCAGTCCCAAGAAAATTGTTTTTCCAGCAAGCTGACATTTCCGATACAACATACTGCATTACACCATTCGCTTGTTTTTCCGTCAGCCCTTGCATTGTCGTTAGGTTGTAACGTATTAATTTTTCTTCATCGACGTAATCAACAATTTGTTTGATTTGCGGTGTCATGTGCTTCTGGTGGATTGCGCCGTATTCATTGAATAACGGTGCTCTCAACTCTTCGACTTTCTCAGCCTTGGAGCTTTTGGCTATGACGCTAAGTATCATTAGTGCAACAAATAACCATGCAGTCTTTTTATTGCCACGCTTGAATAGCGCATAGACACCAACGGGCATTACAGCAACAACCCAGAAAACTGTCCATGGTGTTGAGGTGTACCACCTGTTCACGGATTCACCGCATTTTGGGCATGATTTGGTGTTCGTGCTAATTTCAGTGGTACATGTTGGGCATGCTTCGAGCGTCATAATTACCTCCATGGCTTAAACGCAAATATCCTAAAATGGGATATTAGTCACAATATACTATTTTGGGATATTCTACAAATACTGGAATATCGTAGTGACAAACAAACTTTGGGATAAAAAACGAAAAGCGGTATACGAACTTTTAAAAAAAATGCGTGTTGAAGCTGATGTAACTCAAGTGGAATTGTCGGCAGCATTGAATAAACCACAAAGCTACGTGTCCAAGTATGAAACTGGTGAGCGGAAACTAGACTTGGTTGAAGTTTCTGAAATATGTGAAGAGCTGGGTACTACATTAAGTGCCTTTAGTGTTGAGTTTGAAAGTTGCATTAGTTAGTCGGTATACCGAATAATTGGCTTACCATTCTTGCTCATGATGATTTCAATGTTGTCATCACCACTTTGATTTTTACCAAGCGTATCCGACCATTCATTTGGATTGCCCGTAGCTTCATCTTTGTCGGTTCTGAATGTAATAATTTTGTTGTCGTATTTCATTAATCGATCATACGTTATTTGTCTTGGGTGGTCGTGAGATGTGCCAGCTGAGAATATTACATATTCAGGGTCTGTTAGTTCAATGAAGTCCATGCACAGCGACTCGTGCGAACCGTGGTGAGGTGCAATCATTACATCAATGTCCATGTCACCACATACGCTGTTTTTAGCGCTACATGTATCTACAATTCGTTTCTCAGTTCTAATGCAATGCTTGCCTTGTGTATCATTTTTTTCAACTCCAACAGCGTCGCCAGTTAATAGAATTGAGTTTTCACCGTATTCTATTTTCAGAACAATACTGGCACCGTTACGATTGTGTGAGGTAGGGTCTATATTGTCGGTTTGACCTGAAACTAGTCCATGACCGTGGATGAATGTCACAACGGCTTCACCAAGGTTCCACTGCTTACCGATAGGAAATTTTTTGATTGTTTTTGCATTGGAAAGTGAATGTACAGTGGCTATGTTTTGCTTTGCATTGGTGTATTTTTGGTACGTGGGGCTAATGTTCTTGTGCTTATTGAATCGGACAATACCCGTTTCAAGTAATGACTTTGCAGTCAAGCCAAACCCGCCTTCATCAGCAGGTGTGAAAGCTTTGCTAAACCCTCGGTAATGATCGGCGTCAGGATGCGATATGACAACCATGTCAATTGTACTTTCACCAACTACTTTTTTGATCGACTTAGCGCATTTGTTTGTCGCAATATCGTATACCAAATACTTCGTCATATTGCTTGATGGTGCACGTACAACAATGCATAACCCACCCCCAACATCGATGACGTTAACTTTTAAACTTGATGTAAGTACAGGTTCGGGATGCACGCTTGAGCAAGCAGTAATGCATAGTGTGAATAGCAGGGTTATATCTCTAATCAACGACTAGGTCTCCTTATTATCGATGTCACTGGGTCTTGAATATGTAATCAAGTACTCTGACCCCTTGAATTCCTTGCTATCTTTTATAAATCATTAAATTGACTGAAAAACACTAAATATCTTCCCTTTCCTGCCGCTAATTCATAAAAGCCCCCAAGGATTTAGTTATGGATATATCAGGATTACCAATAGCATCAACCATCTTAGGGACGGCTAAATTATTGGTAGATCCAAAAGTCAGCCCTGTTTTGCAGCCGCAAGAGAATGAAGAGCCTGAACCAGAAAATCCTAAACCTGAAGCAACAACGCTGACATTAACATCTTACAGGCGAGCGCCAACAGTAAAAGCTGATCTTAGTGGCTGGGCGAATAGATCAAACTCAAGTGAAATTGATACCAGTGAGGTTAGAAGTACCAAGGCTTCAGCAGCAGCATGGGGGAGCTTCGCAAGAGCAAAAGAAGACTTTAACGAAAATCCTTTGATTCAACGGGCAATGGATAAACATGATTTAAGCGATAAAGACTGGGATTTTACGGTTGCTAAATCAGGTGATATTCAGGTGTTAGAGGGTAATGACAAGCTAAGCAAGGATGCTGTTCAGAGCTTAGAATACGCGTTAAACCACTCTGAATTCGGATATGAATTTAAAAGGATGGCTGAAAACTTGATTCATGCGAGTCATGCCAAACGTGAAGACAGTAAATACAGTTTTGATGATTACAATTTGACGACTGAAAACTTTTCAGAAGTAATTAAGGGCCGGGAATTAATGGACACAAAGCGCAGTGATTTTAACGATTTAGCATTTACAATATCTAAGCAGCTTGACTATGCGGCTGAACACTCAGGACTTGAAGAAAAGGTACGTTATCTTGTTACAAGACGGATAAATATAGAGGCGTAAAGTACATCCTTTTGATGAAAGCTTTTAGAATCAAGGGCCAGGGTACTTGATCCAAAGCATTGGCTTCCCCCCCATCCAATACGAATCAAGGGGGAATCAAGGGGTCAGAGTGCTTGATTTCTAGCTCAGCCAGGTAACTTTCTTTCACCCAATAAAAAACCCGAATGCGTTAACATTCGGGTTTCTCGAATAAGTGGTACCGGTGGGCGGACTTGAACCGCCACGCTCGAAAGCAATGGATTTTGAATCCATCGTGTATACCAATTTCACCACACCGGCACATAGTAAAACCAAGATCCGTATACTTTAGTATACTTTGGTTTTTAGCATGCGTTTGTTGCATGTTCTCCAGTGGGTAGAAGGGTTGTAGCGATTTCATCAACATAAACACTGTTTATTTTGAATCCGTCGTGTATACCAATTTCACCACACCGGCACTGCATTACAATATTTAGAGGCTTTGTATTACCTATTCGCCTTTGGGGTCTCAGGTATACGTGGATACGCATTTCTGATTTTGGACCACACCGGCACTGCGTGCTAAGTTTTTAGAGTTTGCATAACTCGTTGCCATTTTGTGTATACCCAAATATTCCGAGACCACACCGGCACTGCTACAAATTTAAAGGCTTGTAAAACCAACTGATGATTGCTCATCAAACTTATTTACTCTGCATTGAGAGTCGGCCCGCAAGCCATAAATAAGTGGCAGGCATAATACCAGTAAGTGCTTCTGAGTCAATGGTTTACAGGGTAATTTTGCGATTATAGGGCATATCTAGAGATCGGGCGCAGGGGCACCCTTATACTTAGGTGGATCACATTAGCCCATTGAGAGTGTTTAAAAACCCAATATTAGCGTCATTTAAGCCTTCGGCTTTACCGTCTTGTTTTGTAATGCGCATGGTTATTAGCCTATGGCTTGGGTATAATTCGCGACCATTATTTGTCTGCATTCTGTGTTGTTCATGAAAACCAGTGATTTTAGTTTTGATTTACCCGATGAGCTGATTGCTCGCTACCCGCAAGAAGTGCGCAGCAACAGCCGCTTATTGTGTTTGCGCGATGGCGACCTTGAACATAAACAGTTCATGGATCTGCTGGATATGGTGGAGCCTGGTGATCTGATGGTATTTAACAATACCCGCGTGATACCCGCGCGATTATTCGGTCAAAAAGAAAGCGGTGGCAAACTAGAAGCCTTGATCGAACGGGTTACCGGCGATGATACGGCCCTTAGCCACATCAAGTGCAGCCGAGCCCCTAAGCCTGACACCATTATTATTCTTGAAGGCTGCGAGGTTAAAGTAACAGGCCGCCAAGACGCATTATTTGAATTACGCTTTCGTTTGCCAGAAGGCGAGAACCTAGTGAGCTGGTTAGAAGCAGTAGGTCATATGCCTTTACCCCCTTACATGGAGCGCGAAGACGAACTAAGTGACCGCGAGCGCTATCAAACGGTTTACAACAAAACCCCGGGTGCGGTTGCAGCACCAACAGCCGGTTTGCACTTTGATGATCCCTTTTTAGCTAAGTTAAGTGAGAAAGGCGTAAATACAGCATTTGTTACTTTGCATGTGGGCGCGGGAACGTTTCAGCCAGTAAAGGTTGATGATGTGCACAGTCATAAAATGCACAGCGAATACCTAGAAGTCGAGCAATCAACTTGCGATGCGATTATCGCAACCAAGGCGGCAGGCAAGCGCGTGATTGCAGTTGGTACAACCACGGTTCGCTCTTTAGAAAGCGCCAGTAATACCGAAGCGGCTTTAGCAGCCGGGCATATCCTTCCTTATGCCGGTGAAACCGAGATATTTATTTTCCCCGGTTACGAATTCAAAACAGTGGATGGCTTAGTGACGAACTTTCACTTGCCAGAATCCACATTAATCATGCTGGTAAGTGCGTTTTCAGGACGCGGCCCCGTATTGAATGCTTACGACGAAGCCGTAAAAGAAAAATATGGGTTCTTCAGTTATGGCGATGCTATGTTTTTAACCAAGAACCTTGAGGCCAAAAACCTCTGGGATCAGTAAATTCTTGTAAAAATGATCGGTGGTGATGGGTTACGGTGTTCGCTTCGGCTCACATCTAACCCATCCTACATGTGAGAGCCTTTAAGGTTTAAGCATGATTGGGAATGGCTTGATCATTAAGCAGTAGAAAAATTTAAGTAGGATGGGTTAGCGCGAAGCAGCGTAACCCATCAGAAAATGAAAAATGCCCGAGGTGACATAGGGTGAAAATATGCCGACATTAAAGGCTTGGGATTCTCTATGACAGTAATGAAGTTCGATTTAAAAAAGACTGAAGGAAAAGCCCGTCGCGGCACCATCAGTTTTCCACGTGGTGACATTCAAACCCCTGCGTTTATGCCTGTGGGCACATACGGCAGTGTAAAAGGCATGTTACCCCGTGATGTAAAAGCCACCGGTGCTGAGATCATTCTGGGCAATACGTTTCACCTTTGGTTGCGCCCCGGCACTGACATTATTGATGGAGCAGGCGGTCTGCATAACTTCATGCAGTGGGATAAGCCCATCCTGACAGACAGCGGCGGTTTTCAGGTCTTTAGCTTGGGTAAAATGCGTAAAATTACCGAAAAAGGCGTGACGTTTCAAAGCCCGGTAAACGGCGATAAAGTGGAATTGACCCCTGAAAAATCCATGGAAATTCAAGCCTCCCTAGGCAGTGATATCGTGATGATCTTTGACGAATGCACGCCATACCCGGCCACGCACAAAGAAGCCAAAGACAGCATGGAAATGAGCATGCGTTGGGCTCAGCGTTCAAGGGATGCTCACGGTGACAGCGAATCGGCGTTATTCGGCATTATCCAAGGCGGCATGTACGAAGACCTACGTGACGTGAGCCTTGATGGTTTAGAAAAAATCGGCTTTGACGGCTACGCCATTGGCGGCCTATCCGTGGGCGAGCCAAAAGAAGACATGATCCGTATTTTAGAGCATACCGCCCATAAAATGCCTGAGAACAAACCTCGTTATTTAATGGGTGTTGGCAAACCAGAAGATTTGGTTGAAGGGGTGCGTCGCGGCATCGATATGTTTGACTGTGTAATGCCAACCCGTAATGCCCGTAATGGCCATTTGTTCATTGATACGGGTGTATTGAAGCTGCGTAATGCCGCCAATAAAATCGACCACGGCCCTGTGGATGAAACCTGTGATTGTTACACCTGCCAAAACTTTAGTCGTGCGTATTTACATCACTTGGATAAGTGCAAAGAAATCCAAGGCAGCATGCTGAATACCATCCATAACCTGCATTTTTACCAAACGGTTATGGCGGGTTTGCGCAAAGCATTAGATGAAGGTACATTGACGTCGTTTGTTGAAGAATTCTACGCTAAGCGTGGAAAGCCAGTGCCGCCTTTGGCTGAATAAGTAGACTAAGCATCGCGCATAAAATACGCTCGTACGAGGCCAGTTTCTGGCCGATGGTAAGGGTTGGCAGTCTGGGTGACTTAGCAGCTTAGTAAAATATTGAGCATTGACACCCTTGATTGTTTTTTGAACAAAAAAGATTTTAGATGAATTGATTTGTAAAAAGGTCAGTCATCACCTTTAAAAACCATAATTAGACCCGCATATAGGGTCTAGTTTAATAAAAACTAATTTCAATTAAAGCAGTACTCCAAAAGAGTAAGGAACATCACAATGTCTAAACTGACACTTCTATTAGCCACTTTGTTTTCAGCGTCTGCATTTGCAGAAGGCGCACCAGCCGCTCCAGCGGGCGCAGGTTTTGAGCAATTAATCTTTCTAGGTGGTTTTGTACTAATTTTTTACTTCCTACTATGGCGTCCACAATCTAAGCGTGCAAAAGAACATAAAGCACTTTTAGGCGGCCTAGAGAAAGGTTCTGAAGTAGTAACGTCTGGCGGCATCGTTGGTAAAATCACTAAAGTAACTGACGAATTTGTCGTGCTTAAAGTGGGCGACAACGTTGAATTCCCAGTACAAAAGCAAGCGATTGCTGCAGCATTGCCAAAGGGCACGATTAAATCGATTAACGATTAATCTACTGACGTCCATGTAAATGGATACTCAGCTGCACATAAACCCATAAGGTGACACCACCTTATGGTGAATACAGATCCCCGCCCATGCGGGGATGACTGTATCTATAACCCAAGAATTTTTATAACAATAAACCGCAATGTTGGCCTGCTACCGTGTAAAACACGTTAGGGCTTTCAACAGGCCAAGCTAGGAAACCACTTATGTTGAATAAGTACCCCATTTGGAAATACTTGCTGATTTTAATGATCGGCACACTAGGCGTAATTTACTCGCTACCTAATTTATACCCACCTGATGCGGCCGTGCAGATTACACCGGCTAGAAGTGGTGACGCCGTAGATGAATATACTTTAAACAAGGCGCTATCGATTTTAAAAACCAACGGTATTGAATACTTTGGTGAAGAACTTCAAAAAAGCAAAACAGCCCTAATTCGCGTAGCAGACGCAGAACAGCAGCTTCAAGCAAAAGGCTTAATTCAACGTAACCTAGGCGACGGTTTTATCGTTGCACTTAACCTAGCTCCAACCACACCGCAATGGCTAATGGATTTTGGCGCTGGCCCAATGACATTAGGTTTAGATTTAAGCGGTGGCGTTCACTTTTTAATGGAAGTGGATATGGCTGAATTCTTAAAGATGCGCATGAACAACTATCGTGATGCGATCAAGCGCAGCTTGCGCGAAGAAAAATTACGCTACAAGCGTGTGGTTGTTGGAAAAGACAATACCCTAGACATCAAATTTGCTAACGAAGACCTTCGCGACAAGGCCGAAACATTCTTAGGCCGTGAATATAATGAATTCTTGAGAGATACCACAGACAAAGAAGGCGCCTTCTGGATTAAGTTGTCTTTATCCTCTGCCAAAGTAAAAGAATTTGAAGACTACGCACTGAAACAAAACTTAACCACCATTCGTAACCGAGTGAACGAACTGGGTGTTGCCGAGCCAATGGTTCAGCGCCAAGGCCGTAACCGCATCGTGATCGAGCTACCAGGAGTACAAGATACAGCCGCTGCTAAAAAAATCTTAGGTAAAGCCGCTAATCTAGAATTTCGTTTAGAGGCGTTACCCAGTGCCAGCCGTTTTAGCACAGAAGAATTTGCTTATAAAAACCCTTCAAGAGGCCGTGAGACGGCTCGTTTAGAAAAAGCCTTAATTGTGACAGGCGATAACGTGTCTAACGCACAGCCATCATTCGATCAAAACGGACGCCCAACAGTTGACCTGACGTTAGACGGCACTGGCGGCGCCATGATGGGCAAAACAACTAAGAAAGCACTTAAGCGTGGCATGGGCATCTTGTTTGTTGAGCATAAAGTTCGCACCCGTTACGAAATAAAAGACGGCAAAGAAGTCACCGTTGAAGACAAGTTTGTTGAAAAGAAAATTATCTCACTGGCCACAATCCAGGGTGTGTTTGGCAGTAAATTTCAAATCAGTGGCTTAGAAGCAGGCGAAGCATCAGAACTTGCCTTACTGCTTCGCTCTGGCGCACTTGCCGCTCCAATGTACTTTGTTGAAGAACGCACAGTTGGTCCAAGCTTGGGTAAAGAAAACATTGAACTAGGCGTAACCAGTGTTCAAATTGGTTTGCTAATGGTTCTGATCTTCATGATCGTTTACTACCGTGTATTTGGTGTCATCGCTAACATCGCGCTAACCGTTAACTTAATCTTACTGCTGGCGGTTATGTCTATCTTAGGCGCAACGCTAACCTTACCGGGTATTGCAGGTATCGTATTAACAGTCGGTATGGCGGTGGATGCCAACGTGCTCATATTTGCGCGAATAAAAGAAGAGCTCAAATCGGGTCTCAATGTTCAGCAAGCCATTCACAGCGGTTACGATAAAGCGTTCTTAACCATTTTAGATGCCAACATCACAACGCTAATTGTTGCGATCATATTGTTTGCAGTAGGAACCGGTCCAATCAAGGGTTTCGCAGTAACCTTATCAATCGGTATTATCACATCCATGTTCACAGCCATCGTACTAACTCGCGCCATGGTTAACCTTGTATATGGTGGTCGCCGTCTTGAGCGTATTTCTATCGGTGGAGGAGTATAGCCATGACTGATCAAATTAAAGATTATAACTTCATGGGCGTGCGCAAAATCGCAGCCGCGTTCTCTATAGTACTGATCCTAATCTCCATCGGCTCTTTAGCCTTTCAAGGTTTAAAACTGGGCTTAGACTTTACTGGCGGAACGCTAGTCGAAGTATCTTATGAAAATTCAGCTAACGTAGGTGACATTCGCCGCACGTTAAATGACCAAGGCTACCAAGACGTTATTGTTCAGCATTTTGGCAGCGAGCAAGATGTACTTGTGCGTATGAGTGAATCATACCGTGCAAACATCGGTGATGAAGTTCTAGTCGCGTTACAAGAAAGCAGCTCTGAAAAAGTAGAACTGCGTCGTGCAGAATTTGTTGGTGCACAGGTTGGTGAAGAACTGCGTGATGAAGGTGGCCTAGCGTTATTGTTAGCCCTTGCCGTTGTTATGCTTTATGTTGCCGCCCGCTTCCAATTGAAATTCTCTGTTGGTGCCGTGGTTGCTTTGGTTCACGATGTTGTGATCATCCTAGGCATCTACAGTGTTTTCCAGTTTGAATTTGACTTAACTGTGCTGGCCGCACTGCTAGCCGTAATTGGTTACTCGCTTAACGATACCATTGTTGTAGCTGACCGAATTCGTGAAAACTTTCGAATCATTCGTCAGATGCAACCTATCGATATTATTAACCGTTCGTTAACACAAACCCTTGGTCGTACCATGGTGACATCATTAACAACCTTGTTAGTATTGATTGCCTTGTTATGGGTAGGTGGCGAGATCATTCACTTGTTCGCACTGGCTTTAACCATTGGTGTGGTAGTGGGTACGTACTCTTCAATTTACGTAGCAGCTAATGTGTTGTTAGTTATGAATGTGTCTCGTGAAGATTTGATTCCTCCTGAGACAGAAGAAGAAATTGACGATCGCCCATAAGTAACTTGTGATTCAATAGTTGAAGATTTGATTCCTCCGCCCTTGAGTTCGCAAAGAAGAAATTGATGATCGCCCATAGGTAATTTGTGATTCAAGAGCTGAAGATTTGATTCCTCCGCCCTTGAGTTCGCAAAGAAGAAATTGACGATCGCCCATAGCTAATTTGTGATTCAAGAGCTGAAGATTTGATTCCTCCGCCCTTGAATTCGCAAAGAAGAAATCAAGGGCGCCCATAGGTAATTTGTGATTCAAGAGCTGAAGATTTGATTCCTCCGCCCTTGAGTTCACAAAGAAGTAATTGATGATCGCCCATAGGTCGATTGGATTTTAAAAGAGCCCGCTTCTAGCGGGCTTTTTTGTGTCCATATGTTCTTGGAAGACTAAACCTAGTTACGTCATACCGGAAGTGAGATGAGTCTATCCTGAGCTTGTCGAAGGGAGCTATCCGGTATCCATGTTTGGTCTCATTTAGTAAGACGAGTAACTCAATGACAAGGGTGCTAATAGCACGAAGTGCGTAATGCAGCAGATGAGTAGGAGCAGTCTACTAGTGGCAAAAATCGCGAGCAAGCTCCCTCCCACAGGTAGCGCAAAAATTGAGCCTTAGCTAAAAACTAAATTACACGAGTGAAGAGTAACAGCCGGTAGTAACATTCACGTCATAATCCATTAGATTACCGCTATTCGGCTCGAAAAATCGCATATTCGTATAGTAACGATCTTGGTTTATGGATCTTATGTGAACCTTATGTTGTGGGAGGGCGCTTGCGCGCGAAAAAGTCTGTATACGTTGAATTATTTTAAATAGTGCGTGTTCCGACTGGTACTTAAAAAATAAATCATGCAGAATCTAAGGCTTATAAAATAATGGAAAAGAGATAACGCCTAGATATTAATATTGCGTTATTTTCACAAACCGAGCAAGCGTGTTTTTCTGGCTTAACTGAAATGGATTTTTGGTGTTTTCTTTAATACATTTCAAATGTTTACAAACGAAAAATACGTTCATATAGAATGTGTAAACGCGCATGCTCACGATTTAAATGTTATACGACAAGGGAAGCTAATGCGGCTAGAAATTAAGAAGCTATCAAAATCCACGATTTTAAAGATTTATTTTATTGGAATTGGTGTCTCGGTCATGACCTTTACGACGCTGTGCAGCATTGCTGCTTTATTTGGCGCTGAAACAGTAAACTGGAATGGTGATCAAATTACAGGAGCGGCTGCACCTATATATGGCGCTTTGATAGGGGCTATGATTACTATTTTTGCAACATTATTATGTACGGTTTTGTCAATCTTTGGATTATGGGTGTATTCATTATTTAAACCGCTATCGCTGGAGTTCATGGAATTACCCCAAGAGTCAAATTTACAGAGTTCAAAAAATGAAAGTTAAAAATATTATATTAAGTATCGTAATTTTCGCCTTAGTTGGTTGCGGAATTAGCGTTAATGTCAGCTCTAGATCTGGATCAAATTCTGATGATTATGTCGAAGAGCCACTATCAGAACGAGTAATAGAGTATTCAAATGCTCTAGAGAC
>ERZ1027208.227-NODE-227-length-25785-cov-17.608939_pt1 | contig 25785 bp, 23 predicted proteins | sample MGYA00520867_ERZ1027208 | MGnify/ENA primary metagenome ERZ1027208 (study PRJEB33311, sample SAMEA4378413) | marine metagenome | biome: Marine biome; feature: Fjord; material: Water | collected 2014-07-20T08:00:00Z/2014-07-... | depth 75 m ...
AATACACCCAATGAAGACTGGGGTGATATTTACTATCCAGTGGTTAAGGCCCCTTAATGACGATGTGCTTGTTTCTATATCGCACTATATAGTTCCAAATATGGAACAAACTGTCCTACGTTAATTTCTTTGTCTCTCAGGGCTGTATTATCAAGTGATAAACGGCCTGTTTTATCCAAATAGCCATGTTTTTTGAATGTTTTGGTGTATGCTGTGGCCACCAAAAGTTCAACTACCATGGGGCTTACAGCCTTATTTGGATCATAAAATGAATGCCACCGAAAAATTAAAACAAGAAAAAAGTGCGTTGATTAAAAAATATGCAGAGCGAAGCAATGGCTTTGCAATGTATCAAATGCTATCGACCATGATCCCGTATTTTGCTTTATTTTATTTTGCGATAGAAAGCCTAAGCATTTCATATTGGCTAACAGCCGGCTTGGTGTTCATGCTGATTCTTGTGATTATGCGTGTATTCATGATGATGCACGATGCTGGTCATGGTTGTTTATTTGTCACTCCTCGCCAAAATAGCATTGCTGGTTTCATCATGGGTGTCATGTGTGGCGTACCCGAATACGTATGGTCTAAGCACCATGCCTACCACCATGCGACCAATGGCAACTGGAGCAAGTACCGTGGTCCATTGGCCGTTTTATCCAGCGAAGAATATTCAGCGCTTTCTGAGAAAAAACAAAAGTCTTATGTAAATGGCCGTAATATTTTATTAGCACCATTTGGCGGCTTCTTGTATTTCATATTTACACCGCGCTTCACTTGGATCAAAGGCAGCATTCAATTGTGCATCCATACAATCAAATCAAAAATATCATCACCAAAAACCTCACTTAAAGAGATTGCCAATAGCTTTGAAACAAATTTCTGGTCTGACTGGAAAGAATACCGTCACATGGCAGGCAACAACATTGTACTGATCAGCTTAATTGTATTTGGTTGCTGGTTCTTTGGTATTGCGCCTTTCATGACCATTTACGTAATAGCGTTATCTTTAGCGGGCGCGCTGGGCATTATCTTGTTCACCATTCAGCATAACTTTGAAGATTCATATGCAACCGGTGATGAAGGCTGGGATTACAACACAGCGGCTATTGAAGGTACTAGCTACCTAGACCTGCCTCGTATATTGCACTGGTTCACTGCGGACATTGGTTATCACCACATTCACCATTTATCAGCGCGTATTCCTAACTACAAGTTACGAGCGTGTCACGAAGAATATGAGCACCTGTTTAAAGAAGTACCAACCATTCGTTTAAAAGATGTACTTAAATCGTTTAAATTCATATTATGGGATGAAGCCACGGGTCGTATGATTTCAATTGCGCAATACAACGAACGCAATGCACAGCCGGATTCAGCAGCCGCGCAGTCTTAATATTGAACCATTAGCCTGATCATTAGGCAGGCTTTTAAATCATAATTTAAAAGGCATTCATTTAAATGAATGCCTTTTTTTGTGGTTGAAATAAATGGGAATGTCATCGCAGGTTTTTACTTGAAGTGGTATCCGTAGGAGCGCAGTTTCTGCGCGATAAACCATTGAGAGCGGCTTCAGAAAAACACTCATATTCACGAACGCGGGTATCCATTTTGGGTGTGGATTAATCGTGAGATGGATACCAGATAGTTCGTGGCTCACTTCTGGTATGACGAGGGAGTGAACAGTATTGTCATACTCGCGAACGCGAGTATCCATTTTGGGGTTAGATTAATCGTGAGATGGATACCAGATAGCTCGTGCCTCACTTCTGGTATGACGGGTGTTGGGTTTTGATGTTGCAGACTAACATCTCCGTCATGCTCGCGAACGCGGGTATCCATTGTGCAGTGTGTAAGGTGGTTTGATATAAAAGTAATTGCTAGTGGTGTTGATCGGGCAGGGGCTGCCCTCGTACGAGGTGAAATGTAGAATGGGTTAGAGTTGAGCCAAAGGCGAAACACGTAACCCATCAATTTGATGGGTTACGTCACTCGTTAAACTCGCGCCTAACCAATCCTACAAAATTACGAATCCTGCTTACTTCTCATTTTCTTTTGTTGCATCGTCTTCAGCGTACTCACGTAATTCATGAAAGCTGTTTAATACCTGCTGAGTGGTTTCTAGTTTTTTCATTAGGTCGGTTAGTAGTGGTTCAAATGCAGGGTCTTGATAATCCGTTGGCAGATTTTTCAGGTCTTGATCCAGTTCTTCCATATAAGGTAAAAAACGAACAGCCACTGTTTTGAATAGGCTGTGTTTAGGGAAGATGGCGCTAAAATTACCTTTTTGCTCTTGCTTTAAATCATCAAGAATTTCATCTGCTTGTACAGAAAATGGCACCATGACTTTTAGTGCGTCTTCAATACGTTGATGAATAATATTGTCCATAGGTAACTCGTTTAAAACTAATAAAGGATAGTTGAGAGAATACGGCAATTGAGTGAAATTACAAATTCAAGGCTTATTAACAAGGTAAATCCTTGTGTCTGTGATTGGCGGGTCTGGCCGATATTAGTATTCCAATATCTGCCAGCGTTAAACCGTAATCCAAATGGATACCCGCGTCGGCAATACGCTGCTCGATAATTGCATCCTGCATTATTCTAATTAGCTACATCCATGTAAGCATGCGCGAGCATGACCTTCTAGTCACTGATAACAGTTAGTTATCTAGTACTTCAAAAGTCAAACCTGCATTTTTGCTTAAGCGGTCAACCAGCGTAAGGCCGTAGGCACTAGACGGTGTCCAAAAACCACCGGATTTGTCGTCTTTAGAAAGCTGCGCCAGGCAAACCGCGGCTTCCCCTAGCATTTTAGCCGTACTGCCATAACCCGGGTCACGATCGCCAGTCACTTTCACTTTAATTTTATTGCCAGTGTCGGTTTTACCAATAAAGCGCATATCGTACATGCCGGTTTCTTGCTCTTTTGGTGTTGGGCCTTCACCGGGCTTAGGTAGAATAAATTTTTCCATAAACCAGCGGGTAGGCGCTAGCGCAGCCAGAACCATAAATATGTTTAAGCCCCAGCCCATGTTGCGGGCAGTACGCTTCCCTTTATTGCCTTTGCCCATCAGCATAGCTTCGGTGTATGTAAATTTGTCGCCGTAGGCGTTGTTAAGCAAAGCATTAGAGCGATGCACCACACGGGTATTTACTGCAGCCATAACAAAGGGCCCGATCCATGCGCTGTAATCATCATCAAACTCGGCCCCGCCCACATTGTGCTGGCGCACTGTAAAATCATGGTTTGCAGGGCAAATGCTGTACGGATTTTGAAGTTCTTTGCGCAGGGCGGCATCTTTACCGGCTTCTTTTGCAATGTTAGTCATACTGGCTACGGTGCCGCCACTGGCGCCCCCACGAATCTTAGCCACACGGTTAGAAACACTTTGGCAGAACTTGCCAAATTTTTGCTGGGCTTGCTGTTGTAAAAAGTAAACGCCCATATCTGATGGAATGGAGTCAAAGCCACTGCAATGCACAATACGGGCGCCGCTGGCTTTGGCGGCGTCTTCGTATTTGTCGACCATGCGCTTATACCATTGAACTTCGCCGGTTAAATCGCAGTAATCGGTGCCGGTTTCTGCACAAACTTTCACTAATGGTTCACCAAATAATGCATAGGGACCAACCGTAGAAATAATCACACGGGTTTGTGCCACCATGTCTTTAAGTTGTGTTTCGTTTGCGGCATCGGCAATGATATGTGGAATGGCTTGAGCGTCATGTTTGGCTTTAATATCGTTTAGCTTGCTTTCGCTGCGACCCGCCATAGCCCATTTAACTTCACCGTCGGTACCGTATTGTTTCATCATATAACCGGTAAGGATTTCTCCCACAAAACTGGTGGCACCAAAAATAACAATATCGTATTGCGCAGACATATAGACCTCGATTGAATCTGTTGTTTTTATTTTTATGTGCTTTGACTTTAACAAGCTTAAGCATCAAAGAACAAGGTAAAAACGGCGTAAACAAGGGATAGACAACGAATTTGTAGTAACTATAAATCAGGGGTGTGAAAGACTATTAGCGCCACTAATCTTAGGCACTTTTTAAGTGTGAGAATGTGACATTTGAAAAGAATCTATGTTTTAGGTCTGCCCTAGTTCAGGTCAATTATTTCGTAGGCTTGCCCATTAGGGAGTTTAACCATATCACCCACACATTTACCTAATACGCTGGCCGCTAAAGGCGCGTCGGGTGTTATCACATGCAATGTTAAACCTTCTACTTTTTGACCGCCGCCTGCAGGGGCTAAAAACACATGTAAGCGTTCATCGGTGTCGGTATGAGCCAGTTCGATTAATGCACCCAGGTAAATCTCATCATCCATTGAAAATTCAGGCGCCTGCCAGTTATCTAGGCGCGTGATTTCAGCACCCAGTATATCAATGCGGCGGCTTTGTCCTTCTGCCAGATAAGCATGCTCTAGACCCAGGGTGTCGTACTGGGTTTCGGCTTTGCTTTGCTCGTGAGTGGCCCCTTTTAAGGCTTCTTCGGCGGCGAACATAGCTTGTGACAAATCCAGTTTAAGATTGTGTATGATGCTCTGAATAATTTCAGGTTTGTTCATGAGTCTTTTTTATAAGCGGCTTACGATTCAACTATGGTGACGTACACCGTGATAATAGGCAATGAATACAGTAATGATTGGTTTAGGTGACATAAATAACAGTGAATTGAATGTGTATATCGCAAATCGCCCACCGTTAGATGAATACAGTTTTTTGGATGAGCTTAAGCCTTTGCAGAAAGCTGATGTGGCGTTTATTGCTCAAGAGACAGGCAATCATTGGCGAAAGATCTTTAACGTTTACGCAAAGTTCATGCATGCGTATCTGATGCATATGAACAGTGAAAACGAAGCTGACGCTATCAGCCAAACTTGGCAACAGTATCGAGACAGTACATTACTACAAGGGTCATCAGGCACGCGTTTATTGTTTACACAGCCCGATCTAAGCGCTTCTGCGTTAAAAGAGAATACCGTACACATCATAATGGGCAAACAATACGCCATTGATCTTGGCTATCACGAAGATATTCATGACGGCATGATTCGATTAGACAATGACTTTGTGATCTGGCCCAATAAAAACCTCATCGTTTGCCCATACTTTGATTATCGCCAATTAAGTAATGTAAAAATTGAACGATTAGTTGAATTGGTCGCCTCACTTGTATCAAAAGGGTAGGGGTTAGCTGCTTTATGTGGATATTACTGTAAGCTTATTCATGTGATGTGGGTCGTGTTTGTATACCTGATGTTATGAAAATTATTCGATGAGTGTTTTATGTCTGTAGTTGTGTTTACCTGCCTAATTATTTTTGCCCTTGTGTTGTTAGTGGTGCTATTTAATCCATTGATCATTATGAATGGCTTGGCGTTTTCAAAACATGTGACACGGTTTAATAATTTACCTTATGCAAGTGGTGATCGGCATACCCTGGATGTTTTTGTGCCTGATCAAGTTGATGAAACTAAGCCAGTGATTGTATTTGTATATGGGGGCGCATGGGACTCTGGCCATAAAGACAGCTACCAATTTGCAGGGGTCGAATTTGCAAAGCTAGGCTATGTGACGGCTTTACCTAATTATCGCTTGTATCCAGATGCTAAGTTTCCAAATTTCATTGAAGATGTGGCCAATGCTTGTGCAGCATTGCCTGATCAGTTATCCAAGTTAAATGTGAAAGTAGCAGGTGCTAAAAATGAGCATCAAGGTCAGTTTAAAAAGGAGCCTTTAGACGTCATATTAATTGGCCACAGTGCAGGGGCGCACACAATCGCCATGTTAAATACGCAGCCAAAATACTTAAAGGCGGCAAACGCTAATATTAATATTAAGGCGTGCATAGGACTGGCAGGCCCTTACGACTTACCACTTGATGATCCACTGGTGATTGGCAAATTTGATGGTGTTGACTTGCATGACATCAGCGAAGATCAGGCCGATGAAGGCCATCAGCATAATAGTCATGACGCTAATCCCATTAATCTAGCCACCGTTGATATGTCTAAAATGCTATTGATGCATGGTCGTGCGGATGTCACCGTTGGCTTGTATCATTTAGAACGGTTTGCCAAAAGATTAGATGATTTAGGTGTAGAGCACGAAACGATTATTTACGATGGGGTGCCTCATCGTCATATCGTAGGGGGGATCTCTAAAGCGTTTCGATTTTTAAACCCTGTGTTCGCAGACATAACCGAATACTTAAAGCGGTTAGAGCGATAAGCCATTCAATTGGTTAGCGCTATCATTAAGACAGTTTAAGCCTTTTTGATGCCTCAAGCGCGCATCTTAAAAAGAAGCTAGGATATCTGACGCTTCATTATTATATTCGCTATAATCAGTGTTAATCTTCATATTATATAAAACTAATAAAATAAGGATATGCCATGCTTAGTTTACTGGCCAAATTTTTAAAGGTGCTCAATAGTGACGCCTCACCTGGTCAACTTTCACTCGGTTTTGCATTTGCACTGTTTGTTGGTTTAACCCCTTTTTTCAGTCTTCATAATTTAATCATATTGTTCTTGGTCTGTGTGGTTCGTGTGAACCTGAGTGCATTCTTTTTAGGCAGTGCGGTGTTGGCGTTAGTAGCCTTTGCGGTAGACCCTATATCGGTGTCGGTTGGCGAATCCTTACTGAATAACCCTCAGCTATTACAAACCTGGACAGACCTGTATCAAAGCGATGTATGGCGTGCGTTTAAATTTAATCACACCTTGTTATTAGGCAGTGTCGTCATTGCGGCGATCTTGTTTATTCCTATGATCATAGTGAGTCGATTATTGATATCGGTATATCGAGACCGCTTAATGAAATGGTTTGATAAATTAAAAATAAGTAAGCTGGTGAAAGCCAGTAAGTTTTACAAAGTTTACGAAAAGCTGGGAGCGTAATCATGACAAAATGGATTCGTTGGTCTGGCTTAGCGGGCTTTATCACTGTTGTGGCACTGATCGCCGCATTTTGGTTATTGGCATTAGGGCCGCTCATGAAAATGGCGGTTGAGAAATATGGCAGCGAGGCTGTTGGTGCTCAAGTAAATGTGGCCGATATAAGTTTAGGGTTTAGCCCATTATCGTTAACCATCAAGGGTGTTCAGGTAGCAGATAAAGATGCGCCAATGGAAAACATGGTTAGTTTTGATACTGCGGTGGCCACACTAGAGCCGTTTCCATTATTACTGGGTAAAGCCATTATTCCGGATGTGAAGCTAACGGGTGTGGCAATGGGCACAGCCAGAAGTCATTCGGGTGCATTGTCTAGCGGAACAGCTGAGAAAAAAATTGAATCGGCAGAGTCAGATAAAAATACCTCTGAAAGTGCAGATGAAACAGCCCAATCAAATGAATCGGAAGCGGATAGTAAGGCATTGCCATCTGCAGATGAAATCCTTGAGCGCGAAGAACTGCTCACCATGATATACGGTGAAGCATTTGAAGGTGCATACGAGCAGCATAAAAAATCAATCGATGATGCTGTAGCCAACTTACCCAGTGAAAAGGCCCTTAAAAATTATGAAGCCGATTTAAATCGCATATTAAAAGGTAAGTTCAAAAGCTTAAAGGATTTCAAGCAACGCAAAAAAGACTTAGACGCGTTAAAAGCACAGTTCAAAAAAGATAAAAAGGCCATCGCAGACGCTAAAAGTGCCATCAAAAATGGCAAATCAGACTTAAAACAAAAGTGGTCGCAACTGAAAGGCGCGCCAAAACAAGACCTGGCTAACTTAAAAGGTAAATACACACTTGATGGTGCCGGTGCCAGTAATTTAGCCGCATTGTTATTTGGTGATGATGCCGGTGGTTATGCTGAAACAGCATTAGGCTACTACGAAAAAGTGCGCCCGTTACTGGTGGATGATGAAGCCAAGGCCGAAAAACAAGCCCTTAAAGACAAGCGTTTAGATGGCCGCTTTGTGCATTTTGAGACGGATCGTCCGTTACCTGATTTTTGGATTAAGACATTAAGCTTTACCATGGCACTGCCAGAGTTTCCGAAAGACTCGGGTTCTATGGGTCAGTTAGCCGTTAAGGTCGTGGACATTACGCACCAGCAAGATGTGATTGATGCGCCTACTCGTTTGTGGGCCAATGGCCAAAACTTAAAAAATATGAAAAGCCTAAAATTAACGGGTGTGCTTGAGCACAGAACATCTCCGGGTAATGACGCTTTTGATATGGTGGTTGAAGGTTGGAACCTAAGTAACATCAAGCTAGGTTTAGCCGGGCTAAAACTGGTATCCAGTAATACTTATGTGCAAGCGAATGCGACGTTCTCAAATGGAAAAATGAACGTAATGGGTAACGGCTTATTCAAACAATCTAAATTTGCCAGTAAAGACCGCACGGTTGTGGCGAAAGAAATGGTGGCCGCACTTAAAAATGTTAATCAATTTACAGTGACAGCTACTGCAAAAGGCGAGTTGACAGACCCAAGTATAAAATTGAAAAGTGATTTAGATAACCAGTTAAATAAAGCATTTGATAAACGCATGGATCAAAAACAAGCCGAGCTTGAGACTAAGCTTAAAAAGAAACTTAATGATAAATTATTGTCTTATGGTGGTGATTACACCGATCAACTAAAAGAGTTGAATTTAACAGAAGGCAGTTTAGGCAGTAAAAGCAAGTCTTTGGAAAAGCTGGGTAAGTCAAAATTATCAAGCTATGAAGACCAATTGAAGGCGGACGCTAAAGCCAAAGCGGACGCTAAAAAAGCCAAAGCAAAAGCTAAGGCCAAAGCGGATGCTGATAAAAAGAAAAAAGAGCTAGAGCGCAAAGCAAAAGAGAAACTTAAAAAGCTGTTTTAGAGCTTACAAAGCATCTAGTAAAAAAGCCCCTTTACTGAATAAGCAAAGGGGCTTTTTTGGTTTTGGTGATTGCCTGATAGTGTAGATGTAGCCACTGTATTAATGTTAAGCGGTGGTTTTGCTCATGTAGTCATCAAAGATGTCGTCTTTAATTTCATGAAAGTCACTGTGATTAATATGCAGGTAATTCAACGCTAATTCTGTTTCTCGACTGCTGCGGTCTTCGCTTTTATCGGTTGACCAGTAACGCCTGTATTCAGCACTTATGTTTTTAGCAATGGTTAATATTGCTAAGTAGGTAGCCACTGTTTCATCAATTTCTTTTTGCTTGGTCAGTATTTTGTCCACTAAAGGTTGGTAGCGAATGGCAAGCGTGACATCTTCTCCTAGATTCCATTGCCTAGCCATTAATGCACCTTGTAGAAAATGATCCGTTTCGAACTTATGACGTTCGTGCACACATAATAAATCGGTGGGTGTTTGTTCATGATGTTTCATGAATTCATCAAATTCGGGGTGCTTTTGAATCATGATTGGAATGCCCACATTGTGCAGCATGCCAATGCTATAAGCCTGATTACGATCAAACCCACTAAAGCGATTCGCAAAGTCACTGCATATACCGGCCACATCAATGGCGGTGGTCCAAAAGTCTTCTTTTAAGGGGACGTCGGTAAAGGTATTTCGAACCATGATGGCCTGAATCATCGTATATATGCGATCCAAACCCATCAGCATAACCGCGTGTTCGATAGATGTTGCAGGTTGTGTTAAACCCATCCAAGGGCTGTTGGCGGCTGATAAGAATATCGAGTAAAGAGAAATATCTTCTTTCATTAAGCGAGAAATTTCATTCACATCGGGCTCTTCTTCTCTCATCACCTTTTGGATGTTTAAAAGAATTTCGGGGCGGGGTGGAATAATAAGAGATTGAGCCACAGTTGGGCCTCCGCATCATCAGTTTCTTAATCTTAGTCGGGAAACGCGTATGAGAGGTGGCTTAGCGTGTATTGGTTTTGAAATAGAAATCGTTATAGCTTAAGTGTCTATAGACCCTAATTAAGCCAAAAAATAACCCCATAACGGTGCGTTATGGGGTCATTTAATGCTATAGACTTTTATAAAGCCTGCGTCTTTAGATTCGTTCTAGATAACCGTGTGTTCTGCGGTATTGTTTGCAGTCACAATTTCTAGGTATATTCTAATCACTGAGCCAAAGGATCAAAGTGAGTGGTATTGGTGCTGCTTTCAGCTCGCTCCCACATTTGCAAGTAGGCTTCGGCTGAATTCATAACCGACTCATAAATTCGTTGAGGGGCTTGCTCACGAATATCTTGAAGGTGATCAGCCACTAATCCGTAGTGAGCAATGCCATCTTGATTCAAATCGAATGTACGGTTACCCGATATTTGTTTGTCAAAAACAAGTCCAAACTCAGACGTATACGGATATTCGAGAGGATTGATATTGGTGTCATCTCTAGGGCCGGCTTGACCGCCAAGGCCGCTCATATCCGTACCAAAGCCTACGCCGTCTAGGTAAGGGGTTTGCTCTACAATGTCTAGGTAACGAGAGATGCGATCGGTGATGCCGCTAGCATTCACATTGTAAGGGGTACTAAAGCCACCTGCTTCGATTAAACGGCGGGTGTTGTTGTGCACCTGACCGTTTTTGCCATCGCTCATCCAGCTATGAGAGGTAATCACACCACTGTATTCACGGGCCTCAACAATGTCCATTGTGGCTGTGGCGGTATAGTTACTCATATGGTCTAACTCGATCAGCATATTTTTATCGATCATGCGATTCACCAAGTACACACCCAGGTCGGTGATGCCGTGTTGGTTGCAGTGTTCAATGCTTTCATCGTAAACAGGGTTTAAGTTCGCCACATCTAAGATGTCTTTTAAAACAGGTACATCACCAATCAGTGGGAAGCCTGATTTAAAGTTACGACCATGAGTATGGGCATCACATTCTTCTGTTTCAAAAAAGCGACCACTGGCTAACCATTGTCCAAGGTTAATAAATCCATCTTCAACCGCCGATCCAGCCAGTTTGTTATCAAATTTATGCGAAGGGTAGATGGTACGAATACCTAAGTCGTATAGCTCATTCAATTGCGCTTCGATGGTTTCGAATGTGCATTTATCGCGTGCACCACAATTGAATGTTTCAGATGCTTCAACACCCATTAAAACAGCCATTTGGCCGTTAGCAATGACCGTACGTGCTTGTTCTGGAGACGTCACTAACTGGAAGAAGCCTTTTCCTGGGCCACCGCTTTGCGCATCAATGTAGGCTTGCATTTCGTTTAAGCGTTTAGCTTGCAAACGAATGCTGTCCATAGTGTTGCAACTGTTTGGGTTAATCCAGCTAGCAGGGTTAACGGTTTTTTGTACGTTACACAGCACTTCGTTTTCAACAAGGTCGGTGACCATTAAGCGTAAACCCGAAAGATAAGCCCGTTCAATCCACTTATAGTAATACCCACTGTGGCTCATTTGATTGTGGTTTGGCCACCATGGAAATTCAGGCCAGCCACGTGTGTCGTAACGCATGTTTGGGTCTTCAAATGTGTATAAGTTGCCGATTAAATCCAATGCGCCATTCGGCCCATGGATGTCTTTACTGTCTTTAAGTGCTTCTTCAACACCCCAGCGATGAAACGGTTTACCTGCCATCATTTTTCCGCCCATAAATTCGTAAGATGTTATATGCGTATGTGGATCAACAAAGCCGCGAACAGGATCATTTACATCGCCTTTTAATACCGCTTTATTACCAGCAACATTTGTTGTGACTTCAGGAAAAGGCGTGCAGCCTGATTGAGGGATCAGTTTGAATGTATTTTCGCTGTTAAAATTAAATGGATTTAACAAATCAAAAAAATACATACCGCCTTCAGTGGTTTTATGGCGTACTTTCATATTAAGCGCGGTTGCGTGCAGGCTGTATCGGTCAGTGCCTTCTTGTGAAACCGTCCACTCTGCAAATTCACCTGCATATTGGCCTGCACTGACTTCTGCGGGTAAGTGGCTGGCAAAGTAGCGACCATCTACATCGGTTAATAAATATTTACCAAACGACGTAGGCTTTAAGAAAAATTTGGTGGCACTGGCTTTAGGTGTATTTTCAAAATGGTAACTTAAGCCATTGTCCACAGCGCCACCTTGATTAAAGCGTGTCATGTAGTTGCCATTTTCTGGAGACTGCACCGAAAAACATTGCTGAGCCAAAGAGTTTGCGTTGCCCGTGTAACCGGATGCTTGTGGCTGAGTGGCGGGAGCAGGGGCTTTTGACATCGCATGCACGCCAGATGAGATAAGTGTCACACAAGCCAATACCGAACTTATTCGAGCTAATTTCATTATTAGTTCTCTTTGTTGTTAGTAAGAATGAGCGAGTCAGAAATGAATGCTATGACAGTTATTTATTAGAGTGCCGTTTGTTCCGCCGCTTCAAATAAGTAAAGGTAATTGGGCTGTTTTTCCCCATGTGAGATTTGGCCATTATCATTGCAATAACGGACAATTTTTTACGGACTGGCCACAATTGTTTCATTGGGTAGACATGAAAAGACGGGGGAGAAAAGATGGCGTAAGTGACGTTGCGTTAAGATGCGTCACTTACGTTTAAGCGGTTGGTTTATTTAGACGGGTAAACAGCTTTAGTGCTCAGCTGTAAGCTGTCGTCGCCACTGTTGATGAAGACTTCGCCATCTTGAATGCTAACTTGTAGATCCATTGATTTACTGGCCATGTTTGCCAATGCTTCACTGTCTTCAGAATGAATATGATAAACAGACAGATTATTGTGACGAGCAAAATGCTTTTCCATTAACTGCCACCAAGGGGCGGCTTGTCGATCATTGTAGGTGTATAGAATGACCTGCTTGGCTTTGCCACACGCTTGTCTTAGCCTTTTTTCGTCGATTTGACCCAGATCGATCCATATTTCAATTTCATCGCTCAGGTTTTTGTGCCAAACATCGGGTTCATCCTGTGTGCTAAGACCCTTGGTGAACTGCATATCTTCATGGGCATTTAATGCAAATGCCAGAATGCGGGCCATCATACGTAAGTCATTTTCACTTGGGTGACGGGCAATGGTTAACGAATGTGTATGGTAATAATGGCGATCCATATCACTGATGTTCAATTCGCATTTACAGACAGTTGCTTTAAGTGCCACGGTTTAGGCCTATGTGAATAATTAGTAAAGAATCTGAGTATTATACGGTAAAATGTCCAGTAATTATTGAATGCCCTGTAATTACTAATCTATGTAGTGGCTGCTTACGGGCAGTACGGAGAAGAAAATGGCTGTAGCAAGTGCGTGTCACATATTAGTGAAAGAAAAGAAAATGGCCGAAGTGCTAAAAGAGCGATTAGCCAAGGGTGAAGACTTTGCCAAGCTAGCCAAGCAATACTCAACCTGCCCAAGTAAAAAGAACGGCGGCAACTTAGGCGAGTTTCACAAAGGCGACATGGTGAAAGCGTTTGACGAAGTAGTATTCAAGCGTCCAATTCTTAAAGTACATGGTCCAATCAAAACCCAATTTGGTTACCACCTAATTAAAACCCTATACCGCTCTTAAAGGGGCTGTGGTTATGCTGGCGGAAGCTTTGCAGTGGCTAGATGTTTTGCAATGGTTGAATGAATCGCGCTCGGTGATTCATCTTGTGCTGCATGTGGCTGTACCATTACTGGTGGCATTAGGCATTGCTGGGCAGGTAAGTTCGCTGAGCTACAAGTTAATCTTCATGGTATTAATGGCGACCATGGCTGTGGATATTGATCACCTATTGGCTGACCCTATATACGCTCCGGGGCGTTGTAGTATTTGGTTCCATCCATTACACACCTTATGGCCCATGGTGATCTATACATGCATGATGCTGTGGCCACTGGCATTGAAGATTGTCCTCAAGCCAATCCAGAGGTCACATCAATTAATAGGATTAGTGGGGTTAGGTTTGGTGATTCATATGCTATTAGACTGGGCAGATTGCCTGTGGATGAAAGCCTGTTGAGAGGCCTTAAGGATCGTTATCGGATTGTTTGAACTTAACGTTTAATTCCGTCTATTCTGCTTCGATATTACCTAATGACCCAGAGCTTGCCTCAACGCCAGCGGTCAGCACCCCAAACATCTCACCTGATGCATCTTTTACTGGCACACTTATTTGAGCCCTGATGGTTTGAGTGCTTTCATCCCAATTTAATTGATCAATAAATACTTGCTCATCAGCCATCACATTGATGAATTTTGCCTCATCCCCTTGCCAGTAACCGGTTGGCGTAGGAAAAGCCGCCAGAGTCTCCCCTTGGCTGCCCATTAATATCAGTTCGACAAAGGGACTGCCCGGTTGCTGAATTAGGCCTTCAAAATAGTACTGTAAGGGTTTATTTAAATAGTGTGTGGGCTTATTTTTTGATGCGACCCAGTGGTCTTCTTTTGTGAATATTGCATTTAAATCCATCTTACCGTCATGTTTTTGGGCATGAAGTAATATGTCATCTTGCATGGCTAAATCAGTCAGTTTTTTGATTGGGACCAATAATGCTCGGTTGTCATCGCTGAAGGCCGATATTGATAAGAGAATCAGTAAGCTTGATAGTATTAATTTCATAAAAAGAACCCAGCATGTAATGAATTTATTATAGATGAGCAGGGCCGTATGGGAACAGAATGCAAATCTTTTTCTAAAAGGGTTCAAATTGCCCATTAAATGGCATTTAAACACGGGCATAGCGCTATGTTTAAAGGGGGAATTTAGGTAGAATTGCCCCCCAAATTTAATGCTCATTTCAGCCTGTTGGAGAAAGCAATTGGAAGTTCAACCAATCGTTAATCGAATCAAAGACCTTACTGCCCGTACCGAGATGCTTCGGGGGTATCTTTGACTACGCTAACAAAGCGGAACGTCTACAAGAAGTTGAACTGATTCTAGGTGAAAGTGCCATCTGGAATGAGCCTGAAAAAGCCCAAGAACTGGGTCGCGAACGCTCTAATTTAGAAGCGGTAGTGAATACCATTGATGGTATGGACACCGGTTTATCTGATTGTGGTGACTTGCTTGAAATGTCAGTGGCTGAAAACGATGAAGAGTCGGTTGCTGAAGTGGAGTCCGAGCTGGACGATTTACAGGCCTTTTTAGAAAAGCTTGAATTCCGCCGTATGTTCTCAGGCGAAATGGACCCAAATAGCGCTTACCTAGATATTCAATCTGGTTCTGGCGGCACCGAAGCTCAAGATTGGGCTGAGATGATCTTACGCATGTATTTGCGTTGGGGCGAAGCCAAGGGCTTTAAAGTAGAGCTAATGGAAGTTTCGGCAGGTGACGTTGCTGGTATTAAAGGCGCTACGATTCGCTTTGAAGGTGAATATGCATTTGGTTGGCTGCGTACAGAAACAGGTGTTCACCGTCTAGTGCGTAAATCGCCGTTTGATTCCTCTGGTCGTCGCCATACATCATTTGCTTCGGTATTTGTATCGCCTGAAATAGATGACAACATTGAAATTGACATGAACCCTGCCGATTTAAAAATTGATGTTTATCGAGCATCAGGTGCAGGTGGTCAGCACGTTAACACCACTGAGTCTGCGGTACGTATTACTCACTTACCGACCAATACGGTTACTCAGTGTCAGAATCAGCGTTCGCAACACAAAAACAAAGACCAAGCCATGAAGCAGTTGAAAGCAAAACTGTACGAACGCGAACTAAGTATTCGTAACGCTGAAAGTCAGGCGTTAGAAGATACGAAAAGCGACATTGGTTGGGGCAGTCAAATACGTTCATATGTGTTGGATGATTCACGCATTAAAGATTTACGTACAGGCGTTGAAAATAGAAATACACAAACAGTATTGGATGGGGCGTTAGATCCATTTATGGAAGCGTCGTTGAAGGCTGGTCTGTAAGCCAAACGAATAATTAAACCAAAAAAAATGTGGGAGGGCGCTTGCGCGCGATTAATATAACGTTATCGTGCGTAAGCGCCCTCCCACAAAAAATAGATATTAATATAAAATGTCGGCGTCTGATATTGGACGATTGATTTGAAGCAAAGGTAGAAACATGACTGAACCACGTGATGAAAATAAATTGATCGCCGAACGTCGCGCAAAATTAGACGCGCTTCGTGAGGGTTGCCCTGCAAATGGCCACAAGAACGATTTTGATCGAAAACACGTGGCTGCAGATCTACAAGCTAAATATGGTGAGTTTGATAAGCCAACTTTAGAAGAGCAAGACAACCAAGTGGCTGTTGCTGGTCGTGTTATGTTTCAGCGTGGGCCGTTTGCTCAAATTCAAGATACGTCTGGCACTATCCAAATTTACATTGCCAAAGAAGTTCAAAAAGAAATCAACTATAAAACCGTTTATGACCTAGGTGATATTGTTGGTGCAAAAGGTGCTTTGCACAAATCAGGTAAAGGCGAGTTATTCGTCAATGTTACGCAAGCGTCTGACATTGTGATGCTGACTAAATCTTTACGTCCGCTACCGGATAAATTTCACGGTCTTGCAGACCAAGAAACTAAATACCGTCAACGGTATGTTGACTTAATCATGAGTAAAGATACTCGTGAATTATTTAAAATTCGCTCAAAAATTGTAGAAGGTATTCGTCGCTACCTTAATGACCGTGACTTCATGGAAGTTGAAACACCGATGCTGCAAGTGATTCCTGGCGGCGCAACTGCAAAACCGTTTGAGACTCATCACAATGCGCTAGATGTTGATATGTACTTACGTATCGCACCGGAACTAAACCTTAAGCGTTTGGTTGTTGGTGGTTTTGAACGCGTATTCGAAATTAACCGTAGCTTCCGTAACGAAGGTCTATCGACTCGTCATAACCCTGAATTTACAATGATTGAGTTTTATCAAGCCTATGCCACATACCATGACTTGATGGACACAACAGAAGACATGTTGCGTACGCTTGCTCAAGACGTGATGGGCACAACAGACATTGTAAACACAACTAAAGACGCTGAAGGCAACGTGACAGCAGAATCGGTTTACGACTTCTCTCAGCCGTTTGCGCGCATCACAATGGCTGACGCGGTTATGAAATACAATCCAGAATTCGACAATGCTGTGATCCAAGATTGTGAAAATAATCTAGATGCATTAAAAGCATACGCCAAACAAGTGGGTATTAAAGAAGAAGCCAAGCAAAGCGTTTGGGGCCCTGGTAAATGGTTATGCGAAATCTTTGAAGAAACGGCCGAGCACAAACTGGATCAGCCAACCTTTATTACGGCTTACCCATGGGAAGTTTCTCCACTGGCCCGTCGTAGTGATGACAACCCATTCTTCACCGACCGCTTTGAATTTTTTGTAGGCGGCCGTGAATTAGCCAACGGTTTCTCTGAGCTTAATGATGCAGCAGACCAAGCTGAGCGTTTCCAGCGCCAAGTAGATGAAAAAGCCGCTGGTGATGATGAAGCCATGCATTACGATGCAGATTACATTCAAGCACTAGAATACGGCATGCCTCCAACAGCGGGTGAAGGCATTGGTATTGACCGTTTAATGATGTTGTTTACGGATAGCCCAACCATCAAAGACGTGATCTTGTTCCCACATATGCGTCCATTAAAGTAATTTAAAGTGACATTTGATGGGTTAGGATGCTTGTAAGACTCGCATCTAACCCATCCTACTTTCTTAGCTCTCTACTATCTCCTAAATATGTAGGATGGGTTAGCACTTGCCCGCTAGGGCTGGGCGTAACCCATCAATTTGGAAAAAGTTGCGATGACCAGCTATAAGCGATTAAAAATAAATGGCGCAGTATATTTTTTTACTCTAGTTCTTAACGATCGTATAGGCAGCAACTTATTGATAGCTGAATTTAATCAGCTAAAAGAATCCATCAAAAAAGTTAAAGCCAGTTATCCATTTAAACTAAATGCAATGGTCGTATTGCCAGATCATTTACATATGATCATGTCTCTAGCTAAAAATGATACGGACTACTCAGTCCGTATAAGGCTTATTAAAACTTACTTCTCAAAATCTTTAAATAAAACCGAAGCAATTTCCACTTCAAGAAAATCAAAAGAAGAGCGGGGGATTTGGCAAAGGCGATATTGGGAACATGTAATTAGGAATGAAACTGATTTTATAAATCACCTCAATTATATCCATTTCAATCCTGTGAAGCATGGCTGCTGCAATAGAGCAGTGGACTGGCCTTATTCAACATTTCATAACTATGTGGAAAAAGGGTTATACCCAGAAAGCTGGGCCATTACCCCGCTTTTATCTGAGGTGGAGTCAGGGGAGTAATGGGGCATTATGATGGGTAACGATGATCGTAAACCTCACATCTAACCCATCCTACAGGTGAGGAGTGACCTGTCTAATTCCATCTCTCATCAATTTTTTAATCCTCCTCGCATATAGTCCATGCTATCGATATAATCTTTGTATTATTAAAATAGAGACACATCATGACTGCCATCGATATTTTCAAACAAAGCCTGTCTTTTTACGGGCAACTCTTTAATAAATTATTTTGGTTAAGTGTCGCTTCTAGTATCACACCAGTGATCATGTTGATGGCATCCACATCAGGCCAGCAACCAAGCTTATTCGCAGTACTGATTATTGCCGCATTTAGCATGTTTTTTTCAGTGTATATCATGTCTTTGATTCACCAGTTTTCCACTGATCAAGATGACAGTCTAAAGAATGCTTTTGCATTAACCTTAAGCAAGGTAATGCCTGTTACCTTGACCGGTTTTGTTTTTGGGCTAGGTGTTGCCTTAATCCTTATTCCGGCTGTTTTAGTCGGCACTATGTTGTCATCGGGTTTTGAAACAGAACAGGTTCGTAATTTGTTTATCATGGTGATTGCTGCCATTCCATTAAGCATTGTATTTTACCGTTGGTTCTACGCACCTTATTTAACGCTGGTTGATGGCCTATCTCCAATTGATGCAATCAAAGCCAGTAACAAACAAGTGAAAGGCAATAAGTTAGTATTCAGAGGGTTCACATTACTGGGGTTTGTGATGATGGCTTATGTGTTGATCTTAGTGCTACTTAACCTAATGATTGCCGTGAACCCCGTGGCTTTAGGGTTTGCAGAATTTGCACTAAACGTAATCGTTATGCCATTTTTCTCTGTGTTTATTTATCGTTTATTTATCGTTACAAAACAGCCAGAAGAGCCTGAAAGCGAGATACAATAATATGTATTTTGATGAACTAATCACGGGTTTAGATGGGGATTGGAGTGCGCATTTTCAATCAGAATTTGCTCAAGGTTATATGAGTGCTTTAGGAAAATTCTTAGAAGTAGAAAGTGTGTGTGGCCAAGTTGTTTACCCGCCTAAAGACAAGGTATTCAACGCGTTTAAACTCACCCCGTTTCAAGACATCAAGGTCGTGATTGTTGGGCAAGATCCCTATCACGGAGAAGGGCAGGCGCACGGTTTAAGTTTTAGTGTACCTGATGGCATGAAGATACCACCTTCGCTACGTAATATTTACAAAGAGATCAGTCGTGATACTGGAATGAATATTCCTATGTATGGCAACTTGGAAAACTGGGCAAAGCAGGGTGTGTTCTTATTGAATGCATCGTTAACCGTGCGTGAAGCGGAAGCGAATAGTCACAGTAAAAAAGGTTGGCTAACTTTTACAAATTCGTGCATTGAAAAAATTAATCAAGATCATTCTGGCGTAGTATTTTTGGCTTGGGGACGATTTGCCCATGATGTGTGTTCGAATATTGATACCACTAAACACTGCGTCATTAAAACCTCTCATCCTAGTCCGTTGGGGGCCACCAAACAAGGTAAAGACTTTACTGCATTTATGGGGTCAGGTTGTTTTACACTGGTAAATGAAGCGTTAGAACAATTAGGTAAAGAACCTATAGATTGGGATTGCCTATAACCGCAGTTAATCAGATGACTTATAGGTTGGAGCCTACAATTCAAACAAGTAGTGATCTAACCTATGATTTATCGTTTAGTTAGGTTGCGTAATATGATTTTTAGCTAGCGGTATTTTTGCTTAATTGAATTTAATATTTGTAAGTTCACATTTTCTAATAATGCTTCATCCATAAGCTTGATAAAATCTTTTGCCCATGGAAACTTTGGGTTAACTGCAATGTAAAAAGGGTTGCGCTTAAGGCAGCCGGCCAGTTTTACTTTTATGTTTGAATTTTGCAAAAGCCATAATACCACCAAGCTATCATCTAAAAACGTATCAATCTCTTCACTGAACAGCATGTCATTTAATCGTTCAATGCCGCCTTCATCAATAATCTTCATTCCCTTGTCTTGGCTGTTGTCATTAATATATTGATCAACTGCTTCGCCGTAACCGTAGCCTTTAATAGAGCCCATAGTTACGTTAGATAAGCTATCCGTACTCTTGAACAACCACCTAGAGTCACTCTTTGTAATAAAGCAGACTTGATAATCTGAAGTTGGGGTGTTTGTGAAAATCAGCTCGGGCGCTTCTTCGGGTGTCGCTGTTAGCAAACCATCCACTTGTCCTATACGGGCTTTATTAACCGATTCATGCCAAGCATTAAATTCAACCTTTAACTCAATGCCTTTATCTTTAAGCACGTGTGTGAGGTATTCATAAATAATACCGGGTTTTTGAGGTTGGTTATCACATACATAGGGGCACCAATCGGTGCTGGCCAAAGTAATGGATTTAGGTAGATTTTCACCTTGGACTTGCGCACTAAGAATGAGCCAAGTCAGACCGATAAAAAATATTTTCACAGCGCTTCATCTCCGTAAAGTTATTTCAATATAACGGGTTGTTCGTTTTTTGGATAGGGATCTTTATAAATATTGGTTATATAGGATTGTACAATATAGCTAAATAAGTAGTACAAACGTTATAAATAAGCCTGGTTACAGGCTTTAGATATGGTTTACAAGATATGCAGGGTTGAAGCGTTTATCGACAAGGGCATGATAAAGGTTTTATTAGAAGGGATTAGCTTTCACGCTGAGCTTCAAATTTCTCGATGCGCTTGTCCCAAGTTTTAAAGCGGTTGCGGCAGTAGGCATCCAGTTCATCAAATGTGGTGAAATAATACTGACAGCCTTGATCAATGGGCACGTCTTTTTCACAAGCATCAAAACTGTGTTCGCGGCAGATTAGAGGGCGTTTTTCATAAATACCACAACGATTGTCAGGTAATACATATTCGCACCGAGTCATGCTTAATAGATACCAGCCATTATCATCTTTAAAGACGTGTATACCTTTATGGGCGATTTGCCACAGCAGGGTGTCAAAAGCTTGCATGGTACGAGGTACATCAATCTCTTGAGTAATGTACGAGCAGCATAAGGCCGAGCAATAATCGCACTTGTTGTCGGCGGTTATTTCAGTGGTTTCGATTATTTGAACAGGATTCGTCACAGGTATTTTGTTAGCACGTTAAGATAGACGCTATTTTAATGTGAATAAGCATAATTAGCGAGGCCTCACTGTATTTGAGGCCTTTCAATTTTCTACCTAAGAACACTCATTTACGCGTGTAGATTGTCGCACAATTGTCCATATCAGCTTGCCCTATACTAGGTGATTGGAGAGGAGTAGAGGCTAATTTGAAAGTTTTACAATGGCGTCAGGCATCACTGCGGTATCCCATTTTTTGTAAATGGCCTCTAATCGACCTGATTTAGCTAAAACTGGAATGCGCTCATTGTATATTTTGATGAGTTCTTTAGATAAGTTATCGACAGAGAAAGCGGTATAAATATCTTTCCCTGCTGGCATTTCATCAACAGAGTAATTTTCAGAGGTCATGTTCGCTTCTTTCATGGCCGCTGCAATTTCGTCCCAATCATCGATTAGGAAGTCTATTTTGCCAGCATTTAACAGCTGAATACCTTGCTTAATATTTCTAAATTCTCGTAGTTTAAAGTCTCTGTTTGACTTAACGATCACTTCGTAATCCTTGATCCAACCTACTGTTTTCCCTGTCAGGCTGTCTAAATCTTTAAAGGTAACATTTGATGAGTTTTTACTTAATACAGACAAGTATTCAATATCGATGGCATACATAGGAAATATCACGTCTTCCTCAGAATCACGGTATTCGCCAACAATGCCATTATATGTGCGGTATTTGCTCACCATCTTCATGGCTCGATTCCAGGGCACATTTTTAGGCTTTACACTGATTCCAAGCGGTTCGTATATTTCCTTTAATACTTCCCAGTACACGCCAGTACCATCTTTATTGGTATAGCCTTCCCAAACAGGGGCAACAATGGAAATGGTTTTAATCTGAGAGCGATTAACAGAAGCAGAGCTATATTCTTCTGCTTGTAGGCTTAAGCAAAGCATCATAAGGATAGATAGGCATAAAAAGCGCATTAAAGACTCTCTCAAACTGGTGGGTAAGTGTTAAATTTTGATGATTTTGATATGTTAAGTTGAATCAAAATATTAGTATATATGACTTAATGTATAGTCAATTTAGGTGCATGAGTCCTATGGTGGCTGTCGTATATCGCACCAAATTTACTCATATTTTGAATGGCACTAGGGCTATAGCATCGTTGGCCTTATTCTAAATTATTGTCATACAAAAGAATGAGTTCACCCTCTCATTTCCTGATCTTATAAAGCTCGAATAAGCAGCCTCCCTATAAACAATGCAGCCATCTAGGCTTGTCACTAAAACTTCATAAAACTGTAATAAACCCATTAGCACATCGTCTAGCCCCATGCATGAAGGGTTTCAGTGTCATACGTCAGTCATATTAGTGTAGTCAAACTGAAATCCAATTGTCATGTAATAAACCTGTCATAAAGCATTAGTAGATTCGTCAAATAAATCTTGATTGAACATTCGAATTTTGGGAATCCAATATGTTTAAGAAACAAATACTGGCCAGTGCGATATCTATCATCAGCATGTCAGCTTTGGCAGGTGAAGCTGTCTTTTATGTGACAGAAGAGGGAGAAGCCGTTAACAATATTTCTGTCATGGTAGATGGCCAAAAGAAACTTGTGGGCAAAAACGGTTTTGTAACTTTTGACCTAAAAGGCGGCAACCATAAAGTTGAACTGAGCCAATTTGGTGAGTTCGCAGGTGAGTTCGATTTCGATGCAGCGGCAAATCAAAATGCCGAAGTGCAAGTTGAAATGATCGCAGGGGAAGCGGTACAAGAAGTCAGTGTTTATACACCAGGCCAAGAACAAAGTGTGGCATTGGGTAAAGTATCGGGTTATTTAGAATCAGAAGAAACCGGCGGCGGTGTTAAAGGCGCGTTAATTTCTGTGGCAGGTACAGAATTATCCGTCACAACAAACAGCGAAGGGTTTTACGAATTAGAAATCCCACGTGGTGAATACACATTAAACGTGGCGCATCCTAGTTATGGCAACCGCCAAGTTAAAAAATTACGCGTTATTTCAAACGTGGCCACCAATGTAAATCTAAACATGAGCATGTCTGGCGACAGCATGATTGAAGAAGTGGTCGCAGTAGGCTCTTACATTCCTTCAACTGCAACTGCGCAACAACGTGATTCAAGTGCTGTGTTAAGTGCGATAGGCTCTGAAGAAATGTCTCGATTTGGCGATTCAAGTGCCGCTTCAGCTCTTAAGCGTGTATCGGGAGTATCGTTGGTTGGTGGCCAGTTTGCAGTTATTCGTGGATTGAAAGGGCGTTACATATCATCAACATTAAATGGTTCGGCTATGCCAAGTACCGACCCTATGAAAAGAGATGTGCCACTTGATTTATTTCCATCTTCCGTTTTGGGTGGAATTGCAATTCAAAAAAGTTATACACCTAATTTACCTGGCGATACAACTGGTGGCTCAATTCAAATGACCACCAAGGGTTTGCCTGACGAAGAGCAAACTAAAATTTCAGTGGGGTTAGGCTTCAATACTCAGGTTACGGGTCAGGATGTAATCACTTATGAAGGAAGTAACACAGACTTTTTGGGTTTTGATGATGGATTACGTGATGTACCTAGTACTGTAGATTCTGCTACAAATGGTGGAGAGAGGGGAAGTACTGGAGATTTGTGTGCCTCGGGCTGTGACTTTACATTCTCAGATTTGTCATCACTTTTAGGAGACTTTGAAAACATTTATAACACTGACACAACAACAGCGTTACCAAATATTAAGTTTGGACTATCCCATAGTAATCGCGTTGAGGTTGATGGTGGTGATTTCGGGTATTACGGAGCGGTAGAGTATCAATCTAAATGGTCGACTCGTGAAGATGCCTATATTGATAGTACATCAGGAGAGTTCGATTACGAACGTAGTCAATTTAAAGTAGATTTAACAGGCTATTTAGTTGCTGGGTTCGAGTTGAACTCTGGTGACGAGTATTTAAGTAAAACAACATTTTTACGTAAAACAGATGATACTACTAAGAAAACAGTGGGTGTCGATAGTGAAGACGTTACAATTGAAGATTATACCTTGCAATGGGTTGAAAGGCAGTTTTTCTCTCAACAGTTTAGCGGTGTAAACATTCTAAATGATGAGAATGAAATTGAATGGCGAACAGGCCTTTCATTGACGAATCGCTATGAGCCCGATCGTCGTACTTATCAATTTCGGAATGAAGTGCTTTCTCCAGAATTAGCTGAACGTCGTTTTTCAGATCTTAATGAAATTGCAGTGGACTTGGGAGTAGATCATGCATTTGAATCTTATGTTGGTGAAGATACTTTATTAAAGATTAAGACAGGAGCATTGATTAACCTAAAAGATAGAGAGTTGGAAATGGCGCGTTATAGCGTGAGAAATGGACCAGGTGATGCGGATGCAACTACTGATATGGAAGAAGCGTTATCTGAAGGAAATCTTGATAACAATGCATATATCTTAGAGGTAGCTACAACAAATACTGATTCGTATGATGCAACTGAAGAAATGTTTGCACTCTATCAATCTTATGAAGTTGATATTGCAGGCGAATATGTTTTCTTATTTGGCGGTCGTTTTGAATCTGCTACTCAGGAATTAAAGTACGAGCGTGAACCTGACTCTAATAACTCTTTAGAGACTAGTGAGTTTTTACCAGTAGCTTCTGCCACCTGGAAAGCGAATGAAGAATTACAGTTTAGAGTTGGTTATTCTGATACGGTAGCGAGACCAGGTTTAACTGAGTTGTCAAAGTCAGCCAGTTATGACCCTGACACGGATGAGGTAATTAAAGGAAACCCTGATTTAGAATTGTCATATATATCTAATATTGACTTTAGAGCTGAGTATTATTTTTCTAGTGATGAATCAGTTGCTTTAGCCCTTTTCGCTAAAAACATAGATAAACCAATTGAGAAAACTATACCGGATGCTTCAGGAAGTTCATCGGATGGTTATATTTTTGTAAACTCTCAAGAAGCAACGTTGAGTGGTATTGAAATTGATTTTCGTAAGGATACTTTAGATACGGATAATTGGATGGGGTTTGTTTCTGGTAATTTGGCCTTTATTGATAGTGAAGTAACATTAGATGATGCATCTGCTACTCTTGAGGGGGTAGATAGTCGAGAGTTGCAGGGGCAATCTGAAGTATTAGCAAATATTCAATTTGGTTTTGATCACCTGGTGTCGGGTCAGAATATTACTATTCTAGCAAATTATTTCGGTGATCGAATAGATAAGGTTAGCCGTGGCCCAAGTGTGGAAAATGAATATGAGAAGGGTCGTACTCAAATAGATATGACGTACAGCTGGGATGTGTCGGATGCATTAACGATTAAAGGTAAAGCTAGTAACTTAACAAATGAGCCTGTCGAATATACTCAAAATGATAAAGTAATTGAGTCATATAAAAATGGCACGGATATTACAGTAAGCGCAGATTGGATCTTTTAATAGAACTGTATAGTTTGGCTGTCCCTTATACAAATCTAACGCTACCAACAAAGAGGAACAGGAAGACTGTGGGGGGGGC
>ERZ1027208.229-NODE-229-length-25758-cov-16.814924_pt1 | contig 25758 bp, 24 predicted proteins | sample MGYA00520867_ERZ1027208 | MGnify/ENA primary metagenome ERZ1027208 (study PRJEB33311, sample SAMEA4378413) | marine metagenome | biome: Marine biome; feature: Fjord; material: Water | collected 2014-07-20T08:00:00Z/2014-07-... | depth 75 m ...
CGGATGCAAACGGCGCCTCTTCGACAGCAACCACAACGATTACCGTTAACGGTCAAAACGAAGCCCCAGAAGCAGTGAATGATAACTTCACAGCATCAGTAGGCAGTAACGAAGCTTTATCAAGTTCTGTACTGGCTAACGATACAGACCCTGATGGTGATGCATTAGTTGTTACTGCAGTTAATGGCCAGGCACTAACCGATGGTTCGGTATTAGTGCAAGGTGATAACGATGGTTGGTTCACTGTTTACGAAGATGGAACGGTAGACTTTGACAGCTCTACTGGTTTTGATTCACTGGCTCAAGGTGAGTCTGCAGATACAAGCGTAGAGTACACAGCAACAGATACGGATGGAAATTCAGATACTGCAGTTGTTACTGTCTCAGTTGAAAATGATTTCATGGGGTAATCTAGAGCTGTTCGACTTTCTGGTTGAATCAGTTTGCACCTTAAGGGATTGTGCAGTACTTTTGAGGTGTTAATTCTCCCACCTATTTAATTGCGGAAAGTGGCAATGAAATAGGTGTATCGTTATTTGTAGTGGAAAAATCATGTTAGACAGCAATGTAGTACAAGCTGCCTTATCTAAAGCCAAGCGGTCTATGTATACCGTCTTGGCTTTTAGCTTTGTAGTGAACCTTTTATTATTAACCTCACCGTTGTTTATGCTTCAGGTCTATGATCGGGTGTTGCTCTCGCAAAGTGAGCAAACATTAATCGCTCTGCTTGCCGTGGCATTTTTCTGTCTAATATTACTTGGGTTTATTGAGGTCATTCGAAACTGGTTACTGAATCGAATCAGTGTTCAATTTGATCGTGATTTGGGAGAAGTCACTTTTTCAGAAGTTATGTCAGAAGGTGAGAATGTAAAGCCAGTACATGACTTAAATACAATCCGTTCTTTTTTGAATGCCCCTTATATTTTGGCTCTGTTTGATGTGCCTTGGATGCCGTTATATTTAGGCTTCGTTTATATTTTACACCCTATGCTAGGTCATATTGGTTTAGTTGGGGCGATAGTCTTATTTATCCTTGCGATTATTAATGATGCCATTACTAAAATTGATTCGACCAAAGCCAATGAGGCATTTGGAAGTGCATCTCGGTTTGTTGATCACAGTGCTCGCAATAAAGATGCAATATTGGGCATGGGAATGTTGCCTGCGCTTACTCGAATTTGGGGAATGTTTCAGCAGGCTGGACTAGGCCATCAAACATTGTCATCAGATCGTAATGCATTAATCAGTTCGATTGCTAAAGTTTTCCGTCAGGTTATTCAAGTATCGGTATTAGCAATGGGCGCATACTTAACGATACAAGGTTCGACAACTGCAGGTGTGATGATTGCGGCTTCTATTATTATTGCCAGGGCGTTAGCGCCTGTTGAGCAGTCTATACAGGGTTGGAGGAGTCTTGCAAAAACAAAGCAGTCTTACCTTTCACTGACTCGCTTTATGGAAGGCTATGAAGCCGTTGCAGATACCACTCAGTTACCAGAACCTAAAGGCGATATCGCTTTTCAAAATGTTGTTTCGGTGGCTCAAAATGAAACCGGTGAAAAGTATCCTATTATTCGAAACCTATCTTTTAAAGTAAATGCTGGGGATGCTATTGGGATCACTGGCCCCAGTGGTTCAGGTAAAAGCTCGGTTGTTAAGCTTCTTCTTGGGATCAGTCAACCTGTTAGTGGCAACGTTAGGATTGACGGTGCACAAATGACAAAGTCCGTCCGGGAGCAGTTCTCAACACATATTGGTTACCTGCCTCAAGAAGTCGAGTTATTTGATGGCACAGTTTCAGAAAACATTGCCCGCTTTACAGAAGGCTTTGATGAAGAGGTGATTGAAGCTGCAATATTAGCAGGCGCCCATGAACTCATTTTATCTTTACCAAAAGGCTACGAAACCATAGTTGGACCATCGGGGAGTAATTTATCTGGCGGACAGCGACAACGAATCGGCTTGGCTAGGGCTGTATTTAAAAAGCCTGCGATGGTTGTATTGGATGAGCCAACATCAAATTTAGATCAAGAAGGTTGTGCAGCTTTGTTGAATGTACTTTCGGTACTACAGCGACGTGAAACTACCGTGGTTATGGTTGCTCATCAATATCACCTATTCAAATTTATGAATAAAATAGCTGTGATTAAGGGAGGGCAATTAGAGATGTACGGCCCCCGTGATGATGTGTTGACGCAACTTCAGCCAAAAAAAATAACCAAATCCATTCAAACTGACGCTTTGTAAATTAGCTCTCACTTAACAGATTATTCTTATGCAAATTGTTTTAGCGCCACCAGCACCTTACAAATTAGAAAAATTGAATGTTATTGGCATGCTCATCGTATTGTTTGGGGTTGTGGGAGGACTGCTTTGGGCGGCTTTAACGCCTTTAGACAGTGCTGTTGTTGCCATGGGGAAAATTAAGGTCCATTCCGATAGAAAAGAAATACAGCATTTAGAAGGCGGGATTGTAAAGAATATCTTAATCCAAGAGGGTGAGCGTGTGACCGCGGGTCAATTGCTTTTAACCCTGGATGAAACATTTGCTAATTCAGACCTTGAACGTATCTCTGCTCAATGGAGCGAACTTAAAATCAGAGAAGCCGTGCTAACAGCCCAGCGTGACAGGGTAAATGAACCAGCCTTCGCAAAGGAGGTGCTCGAATCAATGCCTTTATCCTGGGTCTCAAAGCAAATGATCAGTGCAACAAATGGATTTTATATTAGTGAAAGTAATTTAAAGAGTCAGCTTGATATTTTAGATAATCAAACAATCCAAGTTACCGAGCAATTGAAGGGGGTTGAATCTGAAATGGTTGCTAAAACTGAGCAGTTATCATTCTTAAATGATGAAATAGAATCTTGGAAAGGCTTGGTTGAAAAAAAGCTCGCCAATAAATTAAGATATCTAGAATTACAGAGAGGCGCATCCGAATTAAAAGGTGAAAGTGCTCAGCTAGCTTCACAAGCGGCTAGCTTGAAAGTTAAATACAGTGAAATAAAGTTTAAGTCGTTACGTGTTGAGCAAGATTATCGGGAAAAAGCAGCAAAAGAATTAGCAGAAGTTCAACTTAATTTAAAAGACAGCTCAAAGCGCATAAGCTCGGCAAGTAATGTATTAGAGCGCATAGAAATACGATCGCCCGTTCCAGGGACAATAGTTGGATTAAATATCCACACATTAGGGGCGGTGATCAAACCGGGTGAAACCATTCTTGAAGTGGTACCAGAAAAAGATGAGTTAATTATAGAGGCTCGCATTAAACCTATGGACGTAGATAAGGTTTATAAAACTCTTGAATCACGAATCAAAATGTCATCGTATAAGGTGCATGAATTCCCTGAGTTTATAGGGGTTGTCGAGTCAGTTTCAGCGGATTCATTTGAAGACCCAAATACATTAGAGAGCTTTTATTTAGCTAGAATCGTAATCCCAGAAAAATCGTTAGAGTTGCTGCCTAAGAATAAGATAAAGCCAGGCATGCCATCAGAGGTGTTGATTAAAACAGGTGAATCGACACCGCTACAGTATTTAATCGAGCCTCTAGTAAGTGCATTTAGAACAGCTTGGCGAGATGACTAGCCATTTTGATATTTACTTCGTACAAGAGGGCTTTAATCGGTATAGATCTTACTTTTCTTGCCGATTACCTTCTTTGTCCAACTGCTTAAGCATCCCTCTTTAAAATTAAAGGTTCTCTTGAACCGCTTAACTTTATACTTCCATTTCTCTTTATTGTTACCTGCAGATTCAATGTCATCCGCTTTCCCATAGCGCTTCTTGATTTCTGATTTTGGCATGCCTTTTTTATATTCTTCTTTCACTCTTAGGTTTCGTAACTCAGTGGATGTGAAGAATGGGCAGGCACCCTTGGTTTTTACGCTCTTATCCGAGGCAGACTTTATTTTTGTTGGAGGCAATGTGACGGATTTGTAGCTGGTCATAACCGGTTTTGGCTTAAACACGTCCCCAGCTAGCTTACATTTTTTATCAGTGAATACTGTTACTCCTTCAGTATCGATGCATTTATATAAATCCGCATGTGATACCGAGCTGAGCACAAGGAGTGCTAGAGATAGAATTCTCACGATCAAACCTATTGCAGTATTGATAAGTTTGCCAGTATAAATAGGGAGTAAATAAGTGGTTATTAGATTGAGAGATAATCAGGCTTAATTATGAGCGGTTTAATAAATAGGTATGGGTTGGTCGGCCATTTCTAAGTATTGCTGTTTTGCTAAGAGGGAATATGAATAGAGCCGGGCTGTAAATGCTCATAAGCCACTTTAGTGGCCCATGAGCAATTATTTATGCATCTGTATTAGTTTAAATTTTTGCAATGGTCAGGGTCGATTCATCAACTGAGATGACCTCAACCGCATCACCCGACTGTAAAGCGGTATCGGATTTTACTTTCCAAAACGTATCGCCAATTTGAATGCGCCCTTCAAAGTCGATATCCGCTTTAAGAGTTAGCTTTCTACCAATGAACTGCGCTGTTCGATGGTTTAGCTCTGGTCGATCAGACTCTTGTAGGCTGGCTTGAAAAAACCGCCAGTAAAGCACTGAGCAGGCAGCTGCAAGAACCGCTGCAAGCAATACTTGAGCTTCCCACGACATATCACCCACTATCCATACAATGCAGCCTGTGAGTAGGCAGCCAATGGATGCACCCAGAACAAAGCCAGCTGCTCCAAATGCTTCTGCTATCAAAAGCACCAAGCCTAAAATAATCCAGTGCCAATGAGTAAGTTGATCCAACTGTTCCCACATAAACTGCCCTCTTAATTATTTACGCTTATGCGTCTTTTTTCATTTCTTTAAATAATTCACCGATACCGGCTACCGAGCCAATAATGTTACTGGCTTCTAATGGCATCATAACGACTTTACTGTTTTCTGATGCGCCAATGGTAGTCAGTGCTTCAACATATTTTTGAGCAATAAAGTAATTAATCGCCTGGCCATTACCTTCGCCGATGGCTTTAGATACAACTTCTGTTGCACTGGCTTCAGCTTGAGCTAAACGTTCACGGGCTTCCGCTTCTTTAAAGGCGGCTTCTCGAGCACCTTCAGCCTTTAGGATAGCGGCTTCTTTTTCACCCAGTGCCACTTCAATAGCCGCTTGCTTTTCACCTTCTGCTCTCAGGATCGACGCACGTTTATCACGTTCGGCTTTCATTTGATTGGCCATAGATTCCACCAAATCTCTTGGCGGAGAAATATCACGAATCTCAATACGCGTTACTTTTAAGCCCCATGGATCAGTGGCTTCATCTACTTTACCTAATAACGCAGCATTAATTGTATCGCGATTACTCAGCATGGCATCCAGCTCCATAGAGCCCAGTACTGCACGTATGTTGGTCATGACTAGATTTTGTAATGCACGAGGTAAGTCGTTTACTTCGTAAGACGCTTTAACCGCATCCAGTACTTGGAAAAAGCAAACGGCATCGGTGGTTACCATGGCGTTATCACTTGAGATAACTTCTTGTGGCACGATGTCTAAAACTTGTTCCATCACATTTTGTTTGTGGCCAATAGAATCAACAAAAGGAATGATTAGGTGCAAACCTGGTTGTAAGGTTTGTGTGTACTTACCAAAGCGCTCTATAGTCCAGTTATAGCCCTGTGGCACCATCTTGATACCTTGGGTGATAAATACAGCGGCTAATATGCCGAAGACAATGACCGTCATTTCTAAACTAAACATGCAAACTCCTTGTTATATTGGTTTTAAATTAGATTAACATATACAAGGTTAGGATTGTTAGGTGCTATTGGCACAGTATTCAATGTTAGTAGAAGTGAGGTGGCGGATAACAAGAGATAAAATGTGTATTGATAGATAAGGCAATAAAAAACCCGCCGAAGCGGGTTTGATAATTAGCTTAATTATCCAATAAAGTAATTAAAGCGCTTTAATTGGATCCAACTGCTCTTGCAGCTTTTTACCAGTGCTTTCGAATTCAGCCATTTTGGCTTTTTCTTTTTCGATTACTTCTGCAGGGGCTTTATCAGTAGCAACTAAAAAGGGGGTTGTTCAGTTAAGAGATCCCCTAATTAGTTACGGTAAGTGTCTAAAGCGCTTTAATTGCATCCAACTGTTCTTGCAGTTTTTTGCCAGTGCTTTCGAATTCAGCCATTTTGGCTTTTTCTTTTTCGATTACTTCAGCAGGGGCTTTATCAGTAAACTTAGGGTTGTTTAGTTTACCTGCCACACGGCCCAGTTCTTTTTGATTCTTTTCAACGGCTTTAGATAAGCGGTTAACTTCAGCGGCCACATCAATGTTGCCCGCCATTGGAATCAGAACTTCCATTTCGCCAACAAGTGCAGTTGAAGATAATGGAGCTTCGTCGCCTTCGTTCAGCCAAGTAATTTCTTCTAGTTTGGCCATGGCCTTTAAGAAGTTATTGTTGGCGGTTAAGCGGCGTTGGTCTTCTGCATTGCCGTTACGGAATAAACACTTAACAGGCTTACCTGGGCCAATGCCCATTTCAGCGCGAATGTTACGAATACCCGTGATGATGCCTTTTAACCAATCAATATCGGTTTCGGCCGTAGTATCAATTTGGCTTTCGTCTACGGTTGGGTAGCTGGCCAGCATAATGGTTTCGCCTGCGCCATCTTTGCCGAATGTACCTGCAATCGGTGCGATGGTTTGCCAAATTTCTTCAGTGATGTAAGGCATCATTGGGTGGGCCAAACGCAAAATAGATTCCAGTGTGTGAACCAGTGTTTTACGTGCCGCACGTTTCTGCGCATCAGTAGAGTTCTCATCCCAAAGCACAGGTTTTGAAAGTTCTAAGTACCATGCGCAGTATTCGTTCCATACAAAGTCATACAGAGCTTGTGCCGCGTGATCAAAGCGGTAGTTATCTAGCGCATCGATCACTTCTTTTTGTGCTTCTTGTAAGCGAGACTCAATCCAGCGATCCGCTAGCGAAAGCTCAACTTCGCCATTATTGATGTCATCAATTTCAGCTTGGCTAAGGGCCTTGTCATCTGTTTGTCCGATAGACTCCATAACAAAGCGTGTTGCGTTCCAAAGCTTGTTACAGAAGTTGCGGTAACCTTCTAAGCGGCTCATATCAAATTTGATGTCACGACCGGTTGAAGCCAAAGACATGAAGGTAAAGCGCAATGCGTCGGTTCCGCAAGACGCGATACCGTCAGGGAAATGCTTGCGAGTTTGTTTTTCAATTTTCGCAGCCATTTGTGGTTGCATCATGCCGCTTGCACGTTTGGTCACAAGGTCTTCTAGTTCTATGCCGTCAATAATATCCAAAGGATCTAATACATTTCCTTTTGATTTAGACATTTTCTGGCCTTCTTGGTCACGCACTAAACCGTGAACGTAAACCTTTTTGAAAGGCACTTCGCCAGTGAACTTTAATGTCATCATGATCATTCGGGCAACCCAGAAGAAAATAATGTCAAAGCCCGTTACCAATACATCGGTAGGGTGGAACGTTTTCAAGTCGTCGGTTTCTTCAGGCCAGCCTAGCGTGGCAAATGTCCAAAGCGCAGAGCTGAACCAGGTGTCTAATACATCGTCGTCTTGACGCAGTTTTACATCAGCGCTAAGATCATTTTCAGAACGCACTTGTTCTTCGCTGTGACCGACAAATACTTGGCCGTCATCTGTATACCAAGCTGGGATTCGGTGGCCCCACCAAAGTTGACGAGAGATGCACCAGTCGTTGATGTCACGCATCCAAGCGAAGTACATGTTTTCGTAGCTCTTAGGCACAAATTCAATGTCGCCATTTTCGACTGCTGCAATAGCAGGCTTGGCCAGTTCTTCTATGCGCACATACCATTGGTCTGTCAGCATTGGCTCGATCACTACGCCACCACGGTCGCCGTAAGGTACGGTTAGATCGTGATCTTTAATTTCGTCTAATAACCCAAGCTCATCCAGTTTTGCAACAATGGCTTTACGGGCTTCAAAGCGTTCCATGCCAGCGAATTCACTTGGCAGCTCAGTTGGGTAATCGGTGCTTTCTTCGCCGTTGGTATTAAACACTTGTGCTTCAGCGCGAATGTCAGCGTTGAAGGTTAAAATGTTGATCATTGGAAGCTTGTTACGCTTGCCCACTTCGTAATCGTTAAAGTCATGGGCGGGAGTGATTTTTACGCAACCGGTGCCTTTTTCCATGTCAGCATGCTCATCAGCAACGATGGGAATACGACGGCCTACCAATGGCAGCTCAATGAACTTACCAATTAAATCTTTGTAGCGAGGGTCTTCTGCGTTTACCGCAACTCCAGTATCACCCAGCATGGTTTCTGGACGAGTAGTGGCAACCACAATGTAGTTTAAGCCGTCTTTGGTTGTTAGCCCGTCAGCCAATGGGTAGCGGAAGTGCCACATGTGGCCTTTTTTATCTTTGTTTTCAACTTCAAGATCTGAAATGGCGGTGTGCAATTTCGGATCCCAGTTAACAAGACGTTTACCACGATAAATTAGGTCTTCTTTGTATAGGCGTACAAATACTTCTTCAACGGCCTTGCTCATGCCAGGGTCCATGGTGAAGCGCTCACGGGTCCAATCAACCGACGTGCCCATACGACGTAGCTGTTTGGTAATGGTGCCGCCAGATTCGGCTTTCCAGTCCCATACCTTGTCTAAGAATTTTTCACGGCCAAGCTCTTTACGATCAATGCCTTGAGCCGCTAATTGACGCTCAACCACCATTTGTGTGGCGATGCCCGCGTGGTCGGTGCCCGCTTGCCAAAGGGTGTTCTTCCCTTTCATGCGATTATAGCGAACAAGGGTGTCCATGATGGTGTCTTGAAAGGCGTGACCCATGTGCAGGCTGCCAGTGACGTTTGGTGGTGGAATCATGATGCAGTAGCTTTCATCGCCGCCTTGCGGGGCAAAATAGCCTTTGTCTTCCCAGGTTTTATACCAGGATTTTTCGATTTCGTGGGGCTGGTAAGTCTTATCCATTGCCATGATTGCGTTACACCAAATTCAGAGCTGAAAAATGGCGGCTATTATAACGGTTTTTTGGGGGCGTAGGTAGGTTTGCTGTTAAGGAGGAAGGAAGTGACTTTTTAGGATCAAACCGCTGCTTTGAAGCCGGGCAGCGGTTTGAGATTTTACGTTAAGCTTTAACGCAAACACCTTTCATTAGGATTTTATTGGTCCAGTGTAAAAAGCCGTGAGAAGTGGAAAATTGCGTGCTAACAGCCGTTAGGTTGCCATTGCATTGAGATTCCAGTTTGGTACGGGCTTCTTCTACATAGTTTGTATCAAAAGCAAAGAATAAGAACACGGTTTGCTCGGTCTTTGCTTCAACATACTGTGATTGTTTTACGCTAGGTGTGCTTGCGCCAAAGCCATCTAAATGAACAAGGTGAATACTATGAGTACACCCTTGTAAAACTAATAGGCTGCCAGCTAATAACAGAAGGAAATAATTTTTCATGGTCAATTCCTAAGCTTTTTTACAGTAGCCGCTGGCGATCACTTCACGTTTAAACATCAACACGTAAGCGGTTGTTTGGTGCTTAGTAAGCACACCCGTTAGCTTTCCATTTTGACATTGCTGTTTAAGGCTATTGACGGCTTCATCAACAAAATTATTTTGAGTTGTGAATCCCAAAAATACCCAGTCATGGGCTTCAGCGTTGATTAATTGACCTTTTTCGCTTGGAATTTGAGTCAAAGAAACAGAGTTTAATGATACACAGCCAGAAAGAACCAGAAGTGCAATTGCAGAAGTTATTAATCGAATCATGGTGGTGTCCTTATAAAATACAGAAAGCGTTAATGCGCACTATTTCGCCACTAACAGGGCCGAAACCTTTGGCTTCACGAATACTTCGGATGCCGGTGATGTTGCCCGTTGCACACTGCTGATGCAGGTTGAAGAGAGCATTTTGAGCATATTCATCATTAAAAACGGGGTTACCTGTACGAGGTCCCATGTTCATAAGCGCTAAAATGTCACGAATTTCTTGCAACTGCTGATTATGCTTCGAGTTTTTAACAAGTTCTGCGGCCGCACCAGCGACAACGGCCAGCTCGATGGCTGTTTCGCTAACTTTTACGGATATTGGAGTAAGTTGTCCTTGAGTTTGATCAATATCGCCGATTTGGACGTGGTCCAATCGAGCGCATGCACCCAGCAACAACAAAGCTCCGATAGGGATGAGCTTTAGCATTGAGTCTTCCTTAGGTTGATTTGAGGAGGCGCAAGATTAGATGAAAACAAGCGGTCAGGCAATTTAAATGCGTAACCGATATTAGAATACTTTAATTAAAACAAAGGATTAGGTGGGGTGGCGCCCTATCCGCGTAAATCTCTATGAGTCACTTCGTAGCCGCGATCTTTGTAAAACTTGTAGTGCTTGCGAGTTTGCTCAAGCACAGCTTCATCTTGAATCACCACTTCTAAAACACGATCAAACCGGCTAAAAAAGGTAGGGATTGGGCCGCTAAGGTTAACCAGTACATCATTATGATGAGCGGGATGATCCTGCCAGCCAATCTGGACTTGAGCTTCGGGTTGTTCCGGATTACCAATGATGTTGTGAGGAATAAAGCTATCAGGTTTGAATTTCCACAGGTGGCTGTCTAACCAAATGGCTTGTTTTTCATTTTCTGTGTGTAGATACACTTTACGACCTTCGCCATATACCTTTTCCACTAGGCGACAAACAAAATCTAAGCGATCTAGCTGCTTGGTGGCACCTAATATATAAAAATCAATGGAGGTCATAACAAAGGGTCTTAACGTGTGGATTGGCAAAGATTATACGTAGGCCCTAAGCTTAAGGCTAGAGCTCTGGTTATATATGTGACTTGCGTGAACCCACATAGACAGCCTTGTTCTCAATAGGTATAAAGCCTCCCTTTCCTAAACGATAACAATTGATAGCTGTATGGTACGTTTAATACGATTTTTCTTTTTATGCTTGGTTAAGCTCATTTGCTTTCCTTTGTACCGCTTTGAGTATCGCTGGCTGAGCGATGAAAACTTCGATCAGTTTGAGGATGTTCGCTTGCTGGTTTTTTTAAATCATACCAGTCTTTGGGAGCCGATCTTTGTGGGTGGTGTACCGCTGCACATCTTGTGGCGTTTAAGTGGTGATCTTTTAGCGCCTGGGGCCGATATTACGTTAAACGATCGGGCCATTGTGGGAAAAATATACCACGGCTTATTTCCTGGGCTGGTTCCCATTAGTCGAAATCGAGATGAGTCATGGAAAAACTTCATGGATTTAGTTGATGAAGAATCCCTTGTGGCCATTTTGCCTGAAGGGCGAATGAAGCGACGCAGCGGATTAGATAAACATGGAAATACCATGACGGTGCGCGGCGGCGTAGCGGATATTCTAAAGAAAAAACAAACGGGAAAAGTCATGTTTGTTTACAGTGGTGGGCTGCATCATATTCAAGCGCCCGGGGATAAGCTACCGGGTGTGTTTAAAACCATACGAGCAAACTTAGAGATAATGGATATCGCGCACTACAAAAAATCATTACCGTTTGAGTTTGGACACGATTATTACGAAGAAGTCGTATCAGATATGCAGCATAGGCTTGAAACGCATCTTCCTCCTGAAGTGAAATCGTAGAATATTTTAAATTTTTGAACGAGCTTAGGCTCGTTTTTTGGTTTGGTCGTTTTCTTCTTTCTTGACCTTTTTAAGTATCCTGATAGCGTGAGCCCTAACGCTCTTTGTAAGGAAAAAGTATGGCTTCTGCAGATATCGATTACGCTCGTAATATAAAAAAATACGAGAAGCTGGTAGCCAGAAACAAGTGGCAGGTAAGCCAGCTGCCATCATGGGCGCCAGGTGTAAAAAACAAGCCTATTATTATCAGTGAAGGTGATTCTTGGTTTGATTACCCAGTAAAAAGTTTAACCGATGTATTAGGCGTTTTATTGCGATATACCACTGGCTTGCAAAACTTTGGAATGGATAGCAAAACCAATGTGATTGATTTTGTGAGTCGTGATGATGACTTAAATGGCATATTTCTGCGTATTGAAAGAAGTGGAGATCACGCGCAAGAATTAGCGTCAAAAACACCAGATAAGTGTGATGGCGTCTGGGAAGATAAATTCCCATCGCAAACCTTGTATACAGCTTTGCAAAATAAAACGGTGAGCAAGCACCTCGATTGTATCATGTTAAGTGCTGGCGGAAATGACATGGTAAACGCTGTGCGTCACGGTGGTATTCAAACGTATGCAAGCAGCTGGGATAAATCCTATGACTTTGATGTGATTCGTGCGGCTGCAGTTGAAATCGTTCAATTTTATTTACAAGCCATTTTATATCGAGATCAGTTTTCACCTAAAGCAAACATCCTATGTCATAGCTACGCTTATGCCACACAAGTTTACAGAGGCACGACGACACAGTTTGATATGAAAGATGTGGGTTGGTTAATCGAAAAATTGTTAGGGGTTTCGAAACTGCCTTGGATTGAAAAAGGTTTGAGTGTTGTGGGTGTAGACATAAAAGATGTCGGTAGCTACACCATGCAAAGTGATTCTAATTTACATAAAACATTGGACGATTTTGGTTGGCCAGCTAACCCGATTAACGATGAAAAAGTGGGTGTACACCCTGAAAGAGCTGAATTTATAAAGCTGATGCTGGATTCTTTATATGATGAAGTGCAGAGAATACCTGAGCTATATAAGGCTGAGACGGGTAAAGATATTATTGGTTTCTACCACCTAGATATTCGCAATGAAGTGCAAGATCCAAAATACTGGGCAGATTTCATTCATTTGAACTCTTTGGGCTACCAAAAAGTAGGTGAAAAATTTGTTAAAAAATTGCAATCGATTTTATCGAGTAAAAATTAATGAAGTACAGCCTTGTTAAAAATTTTGTAGCCGTACTTATTCTGGTCTTAGTTTCTGCCTGCAGTGCAAGAATAGGCATACCTATACCCAGAGGAGAAGGTAAAGCAAACAAACATCCATCAGGAACCATTATTATCATTGAAACGGATAGCAAGCCTGAGGTTCATCCCAGATCGAATTTAGCTCATTAGTGATTATCGGTTCTTTGATGTTTATCAATGCGCCTGTGTATTAAGCACTTAATATAGCTATATAAATCTATGTTAGGAGCTGACATGAAATATCGTCCATGTAATGGTGGTTGCACAAAAAAAGGTACTCATTGTGATGGCTGTGGTCGTACCCACGAAGAAGTAGAGAAGCTAAATGGAATGGTGAAAGAGCTGGCTGCTTACGCAAAAGAAATGCAATACGAAAATATTGAAGATTATGCTAATTCGGTGGCGACAGGTATTTATTACAAGTTAGACGCTTTAAATAAATCCGAGTAAACATGCGAATCCGAGGCTGTATATTACTCAGTGAAATAACAAAAGGGTGACCATAAATCACCCTTTTTTGTTATTGATTACTTAATGATTAATTAAGCGATTTTATTGGCTAAATAATTAACCAGCAGTGGTACAGGTCGTCCTGTTGACCCTTTGTTTTTACCGCCACTGTGCCATGCTGTGCCCGCAATATCTAAATGCGCCCATGTTTGGCCTTTAGTGAATCGAGATAAGAAGCATGCTGCAGTAGTGGCTCCGGCTAAGCGACCACCAATGTTAGCAATGTCAGCAAAGTTACTGTCTATTAGCTCTTGGTATTCGTCTTGAAGTGGTAAGCGCCAAGCTGGGTCACAGCTGTCTTGACTGGCTTCTATAATTTCTTGTGCAAGCGCATCATCTTCTGTAAACACTCCTGAATTCACTCCGCCTAATGCCATCATGCAAGCACCTGTTAAAGTGGCGATGTCCATAATGCTGGCTGGTTTAAACGTTTCAATGGTGTAGGTTAAAGCATCGCACAATACTAAGCGGCCTTCGGCGTCAGTATTTAAAATTTCGATGGTTGTGCCATTCATTGCGGTCACAATGTCACCAGGCTTGCTTGCATGACCTGACGGCATATTCTCAGCAGCAGCGACGATGGCAACAAAGTTAATCGGCATATCGAGGTTAATAATGGTTAGCATGGTGCCCAGTACAGAAGCGGCCCCACACATGTCGTATTTCATTTCGTCCATACCTGCACCGGGCTTTAAGCTGATGCCGCCGGTATCAAAGGTAATGCCTTTACCAACAAGCGCATGAGGGGCGTCGCCTTCTTTGCCGCCTTTATATTCCATGCAAATGATCTTGCCAGGTTCAATTGAACCTTTAGATACCGATAAAAAAGAACCCATACCAAGTTCTTCCATTTTGTCTTCATCTAAAATAGACGTCGTCATTTTTTTACTTAGCAAGGCTAACTTGTCAGCTTCGTCGGCTAGATAACAAGGTGTTGCAACGTTAGGTGGTAGGTCTCCAAGTTTCTTGGTTAACGCCATACCTTTAGCGACAGCTTGACCAAACAAAATATCATTTTGGAATTGATTGTCTGCCACGACAGTTAAAGATTTGATGGTGCTTGCAGCGGGAGCGTCTTCATTTTTGCTTTTGCATTCATCAAAGCGATAAAGACTGTCTTGAAATGCCTGAGCTAATTGACGATTTATCCAGTGCTGGTCTTTATTGTTAACGGTGATATTTGATAAATCAATGATGCCTTCATTAGCGGCACTGCCTTTTAATGCCTTTGCCGCTGATTGAGCCGACTTTGTAAAATCACCGGTTTTACCATTGGCTTTACCCATGCCAATTAAAATAAGGCGAGGGCCACCTGCCTGAGGGATAACAAGGGTTTCACCTGGCTTGCCTTTTAGGTCTTTATTTTCGATTAGCTGAGAGATGAATCCGTTCAGCGCTTTGTCCATTTCTGAGGTAGCCGCTGTTTGAGCGCCTTCGCTAAGAATAGGCAGTAAAATGGCTTGGCCAGAATATTCAGATACACTTGATTGGGTAAGGATAAATTCCATGTAAACTCCGCTATTGGGTAGGGCACTGTAAGAAAGCCGTTGGTTGATCAATCCCTATACTTATTTTAGGAATAAAGGCTTCCTTTCTAGTGCATTAGATTATTTTAAGGGATAATGCTGAGTCTACTTGAAAAAGCCGAATTTGCCAGAGTCTCTCTGGGTTTCTTAACGAGAGGCTCAATTGGGCTGACGTTTTAATGATGCTTTAAATTTGTAAGGTTATTCTTTGATACTCACACGCTATTTTTTACGTGAATTACTGACATCGACGTTTGTGATTACCGGCATTCTTATGTTGATTGTGATCAGTGCGCGCTTGGTGGTGCATCTTAATGATGCTGTTGCAGGGGTGATTCCTCCTGAAGCCGTGTTCTATACCATTATTTATAACAGTCCTGGTTTTCTTCAGCTGATCCTACCTTTGGGTTTTTATATCTCTATTTTGTTGGTGTACGGAAGAATGTACAGCGAAAATGAAATGACGGTGCTGTCTTCAACTGGCTTTGGCCCTAAACAAGTATTCCGAATTACCATGGCTCCGGTATTTGTCATGATGTTAATCATTGGCTTTTTAAGCCTATACTTGGCGCCGACAGCGGCTAATAAACTAGATAGTTATTTGCAAAAGCAGCAGCAAGAAAGTGAGTTTTCCTTTATCACGCCTGGTCGATTTAATGCGCTGGGTAAAGGTGGCAGCAAGGTATCGTATTCTGAGAAGTTATCTGCAGACAGAAAAGAAATGCAACAAGTGTTTATGGCGGATGGCAACGCCCTCATTCTTGCGGAATATGGCCGTTTATCAGTCAGTGAAAAATCGGGCAGCCGATACCTAGAGCTAAGTAATGGCAAGCGCTTTAATGGGGTTCCGGGGCAGGCAGGTTTTGAGGCTATGTCGTTTGATCGCTACTCGGTGAAAATAGCAGAAGAAAGCAGCGTGGCAAAAAAGGCGCGTTACGAAGCCGTCAGTACCATGACATTGCTTGATAAAAAACACCGAGTATATAAAGCACGCTTACACTATCGGTTTGGACTGTTTTTATTAATTCCGATTATCGTTTTTATCGCCTTTCCATTAAGCCATGTAAAACCCAGAGCAGGCCGTTACGGCAAAGTGATGCCTGCCATCGTGATTTACATGGTCTACTACACAACCTTAATTACAGCGAGAAAGTGGATGGAGCAAGGTGATACTCCATTATGGATGGGGTTGTGGTGGCTACACGGAATTTTCTTAGCGATTGGCTTAGCATTGATGTATTGGCCAAGCATTGTATTAAAGTGGCATGGTCGAAAGCGTCGGTTGAATGCACAAAAGGCTCATTTAGAAGAAGTGAACAAAGCAGGTGCTGATCATGCGTAAAATAGATGCTCATATTCGCAGTTCTGTTTTAAACGCCATATTGGCGGTGCTGTTAGTTTTGGCCATGCTGGACTTTGTCATTGCCCTACTGAATCAGCTAGACAACATTCGTGCGACCTATACGTTTACCGATGCGCTTTTTTATGTGACGGCTTCAGCACCTACTCGTCTTTACGAAATGATCCCTATGATTACGTTAATCGGTTGCTTGGCTGGATTAGGAGGGTTGGCAACACACAGCGAACTCACCGCTATTCGCGCAGCAGGTGTCAGTACGCATCGCATCATGGTGAGTACCATGAAGGCGGCATCCATCATGATGGCGTTAAGCTTGGTTATGGGCGAGTACATCGTTCCCGATCTAGAGCGCATGGCCACCAACTTTCGCACCATTTCATTGGGACGAGAAGTGGCAGTAAGCAACGAAGGAAAAGGCCACTGGCATCGTGAAGGCAATAGCTACATGCGGTTTAGTGCTATCGAACCTAACGGAGTCTTGCATGGTTTAACGGTTTACGAGTTTGATGACGAGAACAATTTGGTTTCGTTAACCCATGCCAAGCGTGCCTTGTACCAGCGAGAGCGTTGGTCAATGGAGCAGGTAAGCCACACAGAAGTGACAGCGTTTGAAACGATTGTCAGTAAAACGCCTTCCGGTATTTTTGAAACACAATTGACCCCAGAGCGTTTGAAGTTTGTGGCACAAGAACCCAAAGATATGGCAATCAGTACGCTCTATAGTTATGGCAACTATTTAGATGAGCAGGGCTTAGGCGGCGGTGAATTCAAACTGGCATTTTGGAAAAAATTATTACAACCGCTGAGCACCATTGCTTTGGTTCTTGTGGGGATCAGTTTTATATTTGGACCTCTGCGGTCTGTGACCATGGGGCAGCGACTATTCAGCGGCATATTGGTCGGACTGGTTTATAAAATTGCGGTTGATTTGTTAGGCCCCATTGGATTATTAGTGGGCATCGGCCCGTTATTTGCGAATCTTATTCCCATCATATTATGCTTTGCATGGGGTATTTGGATGTTACGTAAAGCAGGGTAGCCTCACTTTGGCTATGCTATTTACAGGTTTAGAGGTACAAGACATGAAAAAAGTATTTATTAGCGCTGACCAACTTATTGAGGATAGCTTTCAGTTGGCATTGCAGATTCATGAAAGTGGATTTCGCCCAGATTACATCGTAGGCGTTTGGCGTGGTGGTGCTCCAGTGGGTATTGCGGTTCAAGAGTTATTGCATGTGCTAGGCGTTGATTCAGACCATATTGCGATTCGTACATCAAGCTATACAGGCATTGGTGAACGCGGCAAGGAAGTGCGCGTACATGGCTTGACGTATTTGATTAAACGATTGGAAGCGGAAGATAGCTTATTAATTGTTGATGACGTGCACGACAGTGGCCTAAGTATTGAAAAAATCATTCATGATTTAAAGAAAGCCTGTAAAAAGAATACGCCAGAAATTCGTGTAGCAACCCCGTACTTTAAACCAAAGAACAACAAAACGGATCGCACACCGGATTATTATATCCACGAGAGTGACGAGTGGTTAGTATTCCCTCATGAACTTGATGGTCTGACATCAGAAGAAATTCGTGAAAATAGACCGCATATTGCACACTTAATGGATAAAGTGGACGAGATCAAAGCGAGAAAATAACCCTTTAAATAATACTCGCTCACAAAAAAGGCCCATCGGATGATGGGCCTTTTTTGTTATTAAGCGTGTATACATTTATATACACGCCTGCAATTAAGCTTCCGCTTTAATTTGATTATAGCGTTTAGCTTCTAAGCGAGGACCAAAGCAGCTAACAACTTCAGAGCTGATTTTGCTGGCAAGCTTACCGGCTTCTTCAAAGTTTAATCCATTAGTGATGCCATACATAAAGGCACCGGCAAAGTTATCACCCGCGCCGTTACTGTCCACAGCGGTAACAGAATGAGGTGCAATCATGATTTCATTTTCACCATCAAACACTAGTGCACCTTTAGAGCCCAGTGTAATCGCAAAAGATTTGGCCAGGGTTTTCATATGGTTTTTTGCAGCGTCAAAATCTTCAGTGCCAGCAACGATCATGGCTTCTTCTTCATTGCAGAACAAAAGGTCCACACCAGTGCCTAGAATCTCTAATATGCCGTCTTTAAAAAACTGAACCATAGCAGGGTCTGAAAACGTCATAGCTGTTTTAACATTGTTAGCTTCAGCTATTTTTTTGCATTCAATCGCTGCAGGGCGGGCGGTGTCGCTTGTGACCAAATAGCCTTCGATGTATAGGTATTCGCTGTTTTTAAGGGCGTCTTGGTTGATGTGCTCAATACCAAAGTTAGCGGTAATGCCAAGGTAGGTATTCATGGTGCGTTCAGCATCGGGTGTGATCATTACCATGCACTTACCGGTTACGCCGTCTATGCGATCACTGCCAAGGTTTGTATCAATTCCTGCTTCAGTTAGATCTTTAACATAAAAATCGCCGGTTTCATCATTGGCTACATTGCAGCTATAAAAGGTGTTAGCGCCAAGATATTGGGCTGCAAAAATGGTGTTTGCAGCTGATCCACCGCCTGCGCGCTTTTTAACACCAAATTCAGTGGTTAGGGCACCTAATAAGCTGTGTTGTTGATCTTCTTCGATCAGGGTCATCATGCCCTTTTCAATTTTATTCGCTTCAAAGAAGGCATCAGTGACTTCAAATTCTTGGTCAACCAGTGCATTACCAATGCCGTATACGTGGTACTTAGCCATTTAATCTGTCTCTATTATTAGTTGTAAATGTCATTAAAGGATTGTGTTTATTAATGCAGTTTACAGGATTTTTAACAAAGGGTGTTTATTGGCGTTCAAGGGATTGTTTTAGAACGGACGTTTTACACATTTAGAAGGGTTAGGCCAGAGTGAGACTTCTCAAATTATTACCGCCTATTTTTTAATGAGTGGCTATAGTTAAGGGATTACTCAAACAAAAAAGCAGTGAATCTCGTTTGCGGCACTTAGTATTTCTCTTAATTCAAACCCTAATGACACTTAGTGTGGTGGCAACATCTCATGCTGCTCCGCTACGAGAAGTGAATGCTTTGTCATCTGTCCATGATGGAGCATTAAGTTTAAAAGGGGATTGGGGGAATCAGTGGATGGCATTCACGCCATTATCGGACTTTGTTAATCAAAAAAGTGATTTACCTTCAGTTTCTCTACCTGCTTATTTCTACGAGCATGTGGCAGAGCGTGTCGATGGTATTGCCCAAGGGTATGGCACCTATGCCATTCGCATATCTCGCCTAGCTTCCGTCTTTGAACAGCCAAGCCTTTACCTGAAGGGGTCACGGGATGCTTGGCAAGTTTGGTGGATAGAGGATGATTTTGCTCCCTTGTTATTGGGTGAAAATGGACAAATCGGACAAACAAAGCAACAGCAGAAAAATGGGCATAGAACCGGTTATGTACAATTACCAAGGCAGAGCCAGTCAGGCACTTTAGTTATCTATGTGTCCACTTATAATGTCGAGCGTTCAGGTTTAGGAGATAAGTTAGAAATTGTAGAACGAGACCAGGTGATACTAGATATCATATGGGATGTAACTGCAAAAGTTTTAATTATTGGCATAGGGCTTTTCATCGCCATTCAGAATATTGTTTTTTATAGTCGACGCCGATCAGAGCCTGCACTTCTCATCCTTTCTGTATTTACATTTACCTTGATTGTTCGCACTATTTTAGCGTCTCCATACATTGATTTTTTATTGATGCCTTATGATATTCAAAGCATCACCATTCGGCTTGAATACATAGACATGCTGTGGGCGGGCTTAGCCATTGCACATTTTGTTTTGGTATTGTTTCCAGTTGAACATTCTAAGCGTTATACATGGCTTGGGTACGGGATATTGATGTTAGTGGCGATTGTCTCGTTTAATATTCCTGTTAGCGTCATGACTAAGAATTTATTGGCATACCATGTCATTTTATTAATCTACGTGATTTTTTGCCTTTCGATTTTATTACGGGCCATGTATCAAAAGTCCAAGGGTGTTAGAGGGTTGGTGTATAGCTCGATACCATTAGTACTGGCATTGGTGCACGATATAGTTGCAATACGTTTTGCAGGTTACAACCTATTCATTACAGAATATGCATTAATTCTATTTTTGTTTATACAAACGCAAATTCAACTTTCAAAGTTTGTAAGGTCATTGGATGTGGCGGAACATCTCACTGAAAATTTGCAATATGAAGTGGACCTTAAAACGAAAGAGCTTTCAGCCAGAAACCAACAGCTTGAAAAACACACTCATAACCTTAGGTTGCAACACCAGCATGTGAAGCTGCTCTCAGAAACCGATCATTTAACGGGGCTTTATAATAGGCAAACCTTAGAGTTGCGTTCAGAAGAAATGTTTAGTCAGGCCACAACGTATGGTTTACCGCTTTCTGTTGTCATGATGGACTTGGACCATTTTAAGCGAATCAATGATCAATATGGGCACTCGGTAGGCGATGAGTGCTTGATTCATATCGGGTCGTATTTACGAGCCTATCAATTTAGAAAAAGAGATTTAATCGCGCGCTACGGTGGTGAAGAAATAGTCATTATCTTATCTGACATACCTTTGTTGGAAGCTGAACAAATTATGCAGCGAGTTTGTTATGGTTTGGCCGAAGCCCCTGTGAGTGGTGCGCATGAAGACATTCATCTTACCGCAAGCTTTGGGGTTGCTGACATTGCTTCAAGCCAGTCGCAATCCATAGGGGAGTTAATTAAAGCGGCAGACGACACTCTGTATCTGGCTAAAAAGAATGGACGTAACCGAGTCGAAGTTTACACATCACTAGATGTCACAAATCATAACGATGATAAAGGAGAAGGCTGACGCACTTATTGACAGTCCTCTTTTTATGGCTCCATCCTTTTATTTGCCCACATATTTAAACAACCTTGTTAACACTCCTTCATTATTGAACTGGCTGCTCTTGTTGTGCCTAGGTATACTTGCGCCATGAAAAAAGTTGTCGAATCAAAATTTAAGCGTTACCTAGGCTGGTTTTTTAAACTGTCTTTGGTTGGTCTTGTAATCTTTACCGTGTTGATGGCCTACCTTGATGCCAAGGTTCGCGATAAATTCGAAGGTAAGCGTTGGGCGCTGCCTGCAAAAGTATTTGCAAGGCCAATGGAGCTATATAGCGGCTTGGCTTTAAAGCCTAAGTATCTTATCCAAGAGCTGGAACAAATAGGCTATCAACGTGTACCCAATGTACAAACACCAGGGCAGTACATGGTGGATGGTAATGAAATCGATATATACCGTCGTTATGTGCGCTTATACGATGGAGAAGAAGTAGCCGCTCGCATACATATTCGATTCGACTCAGCTGTAATAAGTGGACTATGGGTAGACGGTGTACCCACTGAAATTGCACGTTTAGAGCCATTATTGATTGGTGGAATTTATCCTAAGCATAATGAAGATCGACTGCTTATACAGTTAGAAGATGCACCAGACTTGTTACTTAAAACTCTTGTAGGTGTTGAGGACAGAGATTTTTACGATCATTGGGGGATCAGCCCAAAAGGCATTGCAAGAGCGTTAATGGTGAATGTGCAAAAAGGAGGCTTGGTGCAAGGGGGGTCTACGTTAACCCAGCAGTTGGTTAAAAACTTTTTCTTAACACGTGAGCGCTCACTACAACGAAAAGCCGTAGAAGCCTTGATGGCATTGTTGGTTGAATTTCACTATGACAAAGATGAAATTTTAGAAGCCTATTTAAATGAAGTGTATCTTGGTCAAAGTGGTCGTCGAGCAATACATGGATTCGGCTTAGCCAGTCAGTTCTATTTTGGCAAACACATTAAGAACTTATCCGCGCCTGAAATTGCAACGCTTGTGGGTATGGTTAAAGGTCCAAGTGTTTATAACCCTAAGCGTAAACCTGAAAATGCTATGGCCCGCCGCAATGTTGTTTTAGGCGTGATGCAAGGGCAGTCACTAATTACCCCATACGAATATAAAGCGTGGAGCATGCGAGAATTAGACGTGGTGCAGTACACACAATATCAGCGTATTGAGTATCCTGCATTTTTAGATTTGGTGCGTCGTCAGTTACGCAGTGACTACCAAGAGCAAGACTTAACGAGTGAAGGCCTGCGAATTTATACAAGCTTAGATCCTATTATTCAGCGCAGTGCCGAACAAGCTGTGAAGAAACGTCTTGAAGATATTGAGCGCGATTTTCGATTAGAGAAAAACGGATTACAGGGCGCCATGGTGGTGGCATCAACAGAGAGTGGAGAAGTTGAAGCCGTGGTGGGTGACAGAAACCCAAGATATTTTGGGTTTAACAGAGCACTAGATGCCAAGCGCTCTATTGGCTCACTTGCAAAACCGGCTGTGTATTTAACCGCATTAAGAGGAGATCAATATAATTTTGTCACCCCTATCGATGATGCACCCATAAAAGTGGCGGGTGCAAATGGGCAAGTGTGGGAGCCTCAGAATTACGATCATAAAAGTCACGGCATAGTTCCTCTTTATCAAGCCATGGCTAAATCGCTTAATCAGGCTACCGCTCGCTTAGGTTTGAATGTGGGTTTATCCAATGTGGTTTCAACATTCAGTGATTTAGGTGTCGAAAGAAAATTACCCGCGTACCCATCCATCGTATTAGGTGCTTTTGAGCTATCACCATTCAACGTTGCGCAAATGTATCAAACCATTGCAGCTTCTGGATTCAAAACCCCCCTTAAGGCCATTCGGGCGGTGACCACGTCAAAGGGTGACTTGCTAAGTCGATATGGTTATGAAGTAAAACAAACCATTAAAACGGAACCTGCCTACCTGATTCAAAAGGCCATGCAGCAGGTTGTAAAAATGGGCACAGCTCGGTTTTTAAATAGCCAGTTTGATAAAAACTTAAATCTGGCAGGTAAAACCGGTACCAGTGATAGCCAACGAGACAGTTGGTTTACAGGATTCAGTGGAGATAAGCTGGCGGTTGTTTGGGTTGGGCGTGATGACAATAAAACCATGCCGATCACAGGCGCAGGTGGTGCATTGAGAATTTGGGCGCATACGTTTAAAGACCTGCCTTTAAAGCCGTTATTTCCTTTGCCCACAGAAAATATAGTTGAACACTGGGTTGATGTGGAAACCGGAGCCATTAGTCAGGAAAATTGCCCTGGTGTAATGAAATTCCCATTCATAAATGGTAAAACACCAGTACAGACAACGGACTGTCAATCCAAGCCTGGTAAAGCATGGTGGTCAAAGCTATTTGGCGAGTAAGCTAAGAGAAGACGATCAATGCAACCGCAAGATTTCTAATTAAGTAGTGAACATGAAATACATATTACTGTTGTCCGTGGTGCTTTTATCTGCGTGTTCCACCCCGGTGTATCATCCAACCGCTATATTGAGCAGTGAAGTGTTTGATGAGCTTCCTAACTGGTACGACGATAAGCTTGGCTTGCAGCTGCAAGGCAATAATCACTATCCAAGTGGTGCACATGGTTCTTTGTTACAACAAGCGGATCAAGCATTCTCACAAAACAACCTACAAAATTGCCAAATTTATTTAGAGCGAGCCCAGCGAATCGCCACCCGTGATGCCGGTATTTATGTGCGGTTAAGTTATTTGTATTGGCTACAGGAGAAATCTTCACAGGCATTACAAACTGCTAGAAGGGCTTTGTCGGTGGTGGGTCAAGATGAATTAGCCAAACAAGAAATACAGCGCCTAATCGAGGCCATTCAAAAGAATTAAATCCCCCCTTGATTTTTATCTAATTAGAAAGCCAACTTGTTAAAGTTGGCTTTTTTTGTGTTTTTTGATCCTCTTTTTTAAATGTCTAGCGGTTTAAATTGTTAATTTTATGGCCAGCTCAAAAAGTAATCACTTCGCTGAAAGGCTCATTCACAGGGCGGTGTGTGAACCTATTTGCCCTTGATCCACAAAGTTATGCACAGATTCTGGGGGTAAAATGCGCCACATAATTAATTGTTTGATATTCATACTATATTTGATTTAACACACTGAATTTAAAGGGAAAACTTATAAATACCTGTATTTATAAGTTTGTGCATAAAACAATAAAGTCATTTTTAGTGCTGGTTATTCAACTGGTTATCCCCATACTTATTCACAAATGATCCTGTGTGAATAAAAAATAATAAGAACAAGTGTTCACTCAAAAAAATACCCCGTGGCTTAAAATAGCTAAAATAGGGCGTTTTTTGACCAATGGACTTTGCAAAGCTTGCTCTATAATCATTTTCTAGAGTAAGCACTCTAATTAATTGGCCCTTAGTACATTCATCATTCCGGTTATGGTGAATGGCTAAAGAATTAGCGACATTAAAGAATTTAATGCGCTGCATTTTCACCACCCAATCAGCGTTAGCTTTTTAGGGTAAGGAAGATACTAATGATAATAATAAAAAGATTAACCTTATTACTCGCCATGACTTTTGCAATGCAAAGCCATGCTTGGTTCTGGGATTCATGGTTTAAGTCCACTTACACTGAAACAAAATACCCTATTGTATTGGCTCACGGTCTATTGGGGTTTGATGAAATCCTAGGCATTGAATACTGGTATAAGATCCCTGCAGACCTTCGTAACGATGGTGCAGAGGTTTATGTGACACAAGTTAGTAATACAAATTATACGGAAGTTCGCGGTGAGCAATTGATATCTCAGATAGAGAACATTGTGGCCATTAGCGGCTCTCCAAAAGTGAATCTAATCGGTCATAGTCATGGCGGTCCAACTATTCGTTATGTGGCATCGGTTCGCCCTGACTTAGTTGCGTCTGTCACCACGGTCGCCGGTGTAAACAAGGGTTCGAACACAGCCGATTTTTTACGTCAAATACCTGAAGGATCTGCATTAGAAGGTGTCGCACTGTCTCTTGTTAATGGATTGTCAGGTTTGTTGGATTTTCTTTCTGGCGGTGGTTATCAGCCTGACGCGCTAGGGGCATTAACGTCATTAAGCACAGCGGGATCATTAGCGTTTAATGCTCAGCATCCACAAGGTATTCCAACCACAGCATGTGGTGAAGGCGATTATGTTGTTAATGGCATTCGTTATTATTCTTGGAGCGGTGGCAGTGTTTTAACCAATGTTTTAGACATCTCTGATCCAATTATGGCAATTGCTTCAATTCCATTTGGATCTGAAAATAATGATGGATTGGTCGGTACATGCGACAGTCATTTAGGTCAGGTAATTCGTGATGACTATTCAATGAATCACTTAGACGAAGTTAACTTATTGTTTGGCATCCATCACCTTTTCTCTACAGACCCGATTACAACATACCGAAATCATGCAAACCGATTGAAGAATGCTGGGCTGTAATTTCATAAAAAGTTAGATTCGGAATAAACAAAATGTTTATTCCTCGAAACCCCAAATACTTATGGTATTTGGGGTTTTTCATGTAATCTATATTTACTTATAATAATAAATACACAAATATAA